>OLSA01000382.1_pt1 | contig 39857 bp, 34 predicted proteins | sample 1672731 | NCBI WGS metagenome assembly OLSA01 (sample SAMEA3136718, study PRJEB25190) | human gut metagenome | biome: human gut; feature: human-associated habitat; material: faeces | place: Austria | collected 2013
ATCTTTCCCCGGAATCCGGAGGCGGCATGCAGGAGGAGGTGCAGCGGGGCAGTGGTGTCCGATGCGGCCAGGTCGATGAGCCGCCGGCTGCATCCGACGAAGAGCAGACCGCACCCCGTGCGGAACGTGCCGAGGAAGAGGATCGTGGCGATCTTTCCCCGGAATCCGGAGGCGGCATGCAGGAGGAGGTGCAGCGGGGCAGTGGGGCAGAGGTTCATGTGCGGCGTTTCGGCAGGGCGTATGACGCGGATGCTGCAAAATGCCTGCCGGACCGGAAAGCGGCGGGGCGGACCCCGCAGTGGTTCCCGCCCCGTTCCGACAGCCCGAATGCCGGGCCGCATGCGCCGTACCGGTCAGGGTTCGGGGGTGATTGTCACCTTGTCCACGTTGTTCTTGTGGCCGTAGTAGGGACTCTGGGGTTGGTACGACGTGTTGATCCCGCCGTCCCGGTCGTTGATGTAACGGACGTTCGAGGCCGGAGAGCAGTTGTTGATTTCGAGGGCGGCCGACCAGGAGATGTTGATGCCTCCGTCGCCGATGTTGCCGATGAATCCCGACGATGCCGAGATATAGGAGTAGCGGATGTAGATATCCTCCGTGCGGCAGTTGTCGAACGATACGCCGCGGTCGCCCAGCACCTGGCCGACCAGTCCGCCGGCCTGATAGCCCGTCAGGTGGATGTCTTCGGCCGAGCAATCCTTCAGTGCGGCCACGCGGCTGCCCGGATCCCCGCCGCCCGAGCCGACCCAGCCGATCAGTCCGCCGAGATTCTGCGACGTGGCCGACGATTTGATCTGCACGTGTCGGGCGTGTACGTTCTCGAACTGGCTTTCCATGCTCCACTGGTTGCCGCCGGTATATCCGATGCAGCCGGCGAAGTAGGCGTACTCCTTGCTGTGGTCCACCGGGTTGCCGTCCTCGTCCTTGACCGGGAATTCGGCGTCGGCCAGTCCGTTGATGGTGATGTTCTCGAACGTGAGGTTCTTCATCACTCCGTCGAACTTGCCCCATACGCCCGTGTAGGCCTCATACCGTCCGAGGACGAAGGGGCCGAGCTTGTATTCGTAGATGGCGCCGTAGGCCCCGCTCATCGAGAAGTTGCGCAGGGCGTGGTCCTGTCCGTCCACCGTGTAGATCCGTGCGCTCGAGTTCGGGTAGATCGGTTTCCACTCGATGCCGCTCATGTCGATGTCGTTGTTCAGCCGCAGCGTGAAGTTGGGATGGGTGTCGAGCATCTCGTCGATGTGTTCCGGCAGCCAGGCGAACTCCTCACGCGTGAAGACATCGTAGGTGTTCGAGGCGGCGTCGTAGCCCGGCTCGACGGGGGTGATCGCCTGCCCGTTCCACCACTCCTCGCCTTCGATCCACTCGTTGGTGAAGCCCTCGTCGATGGAGATCGTCACCGATCCGCCGACGGTCAGCAGGTTGCCGATGAGCGTGGTGAGGTAGTTGCGCTGTACGGGGATGCTGGTCTGGAAATCGCGCGAGGCGACCTCGGTGTCGCCCTCGAACATCTCCAGGCTGAAATGGACGGCCTGCTGCTCGGGGGTTGCGATCAGGTAATCGACCGTCAGCGTGCGGTTGGTATCGCTCGAGTCGTAGCCTTCGGCGTAGAACTTGCCGCCGGCCTGGTCGGTTGCGATGGCTCCCGTATAGACCGTCGAGGCGTCGGCATCGGCGCCGCCCACGGCTTCGCCCGTCACGGCGTTCAATCCGGCAAAGCGTTCGCAGTCGTGGTAGGCGATCCGGAAGTTGTCGGGTTTGGCCGCCGCTCCGTTGGCCTCGTCCCAGTCGGTGGTCACCACGCGGATCTTGGCAAAAGGCCGCTTGAGCGTCAGCGAGGCGTCGAAGGTCTGGGAGATGGCGATGTTGGACGAGATGAAGTAGGCGTCGCGGCTCTCGTCATTGATCTGCGCGTCGAGGGCATCCCGGGTGGTGATGTTCGTGAAGTCCGAGGTGTCGTAGTGCAGGTCCTCGGAGGAGCCCTGTGCCACGAAGTCGGCCCATGCCACGAACTTGTAGGTATTGTTCGGCGTCAGCCGGAACTCGAAGACCGTGGGACCGTAGGTGTCCGAGGTCTTTGCCTGCGGTGCGACCAGCAGCCGGCTGCCGTCGGACGAGTAGACGGCAATCTGGTAGCGCAGGTCGTAGCGCTCCCAGTCCACGTTTGTCAGACCGCCGCGGGCACTGTTCGTGCCGGCCACGGCGCGTGTCGTTTGCAGCGCCTCGGGGGCGTCGAGACGAATGCGGATCGTCTCACCGTCGGGATTCCATCCCGGCAGATCCGGGTTTTGCGAGCAACCTGCCGCTGTCAGTACGGCGAGCCCGCCCATCAGGATACGGTTCAACTTTTTCATGCGTAAAGGGTTTTATAGGTTGATACTTGTGATTTATGTCATGAATCCGAGGGGTCAGTCCGGGATGACGACGACGAACTCGTCGTCGAATCCCTCATCGATCCCGATGTCGCCGCTGCCGACCGACCGGGTCAGGAACGGCCCTTTGATGACCGTCTCGCGGTTTCTCCACAGCGGGACCTCGATGTCCTGGTAGTGGTTCAGCTCCTGTCCGTCCTCGTAGAGGAACACGTCGATCAGTACGTGGTCTTCCCGGTCGCTCGAGGTCAGCACGTAGTCGTAGGCCAGGAGCACGCTCCCGTCGGCCTCGACCGTCGAGGGCGAGGTCTCCATCGTGCGGCTCTCCACGAAGGTGTTGGGGGTCTGCGTATCGACGTTGTATCCGGCGCTGACGTATTGTTTGTAGATGATCCGCACGTCGAGGTCCTCGATCCGTTTGCCGCTGGCCAGGAACTCCTGCAGGTCGGTGGCCCACAGCCTGAAGCGGCCCGATGCCCGCTCGAGATAGACCGGTATGCTGCCGTCGTCGGCGCGCGTCGCGCGTCCGCTCCGCAGCAGGATCGGGGCACCCTGCCTGTCGGCGGCGAAGTCGATGGCGAAGTCGCTCGATCCGGCGGCCGAACTCTTGTGGTGGTTTACCTGGGGCTTGTGCTCGACCTTGACCAGGACCGCATCGAGCGAACCGGTCTCGAAGTGCCAGTCCGATACGTTGCTCTGCGGGGCGTAATCGGCCCAGCTCAGGGCCCGGTAGCGGCCCTCGGGTACGCGGAACTGCAACGTGTCCTGCGGAGCCTCCATGAGTCGCTCGACCGCGATTTCGCGCCGGGCGACGAGCCGCCCCGTATTCGTGCGCGATTCGGTCGAGGCGACCTCGTAGAGTTCGGTGATGATGCGCATGCAGAGCCTCTCGTCGGCCGTGTAGGTTTGTGAAAGTTCCGGAGCGAGCTCGGTCTCGGAGCGGTTGCCGTCCTGGTCGTAGACCAGCTCCTTGTAGTACTGGGGAGGGGTTCGATCGACGTTCAGCTCCACGACGACCAGCGATTCTCCCTTTCCCGGGTATTCGTGTATGGTGGCGTCGCAGGATGTGGCAAGCAGCACGATCCCGCAGACGGTTGCCGGATATATGGAACGAAGGTTCATGGCGTTCAGTTTTTGGGGTTTTTGCGGGAGAGGTCCCATTTGTAGGAGAGGGTAATCCCGGCACGGGTGATGCCCCAGTAGCAGTCGGATCCCGATGCGAATTTCTGTCCGTTCTCCCGGTTGCGGTAGGCGTCGTAGCGGTATTTGGCGAATCCGGCGCCGAGGGTGAACTCCAGCCCCCAGCGTTGTGCCCGGCCCAGCGGCAGGGCATATCCGTAACTCAGGCCCAGACCCCAGAGCGCGTGGTTGGGGTCCTGGTAGCGGGCGTAGTCGTCGAGGGCGATGTTGAAGCCGGCAACGTGGGTATGCAGGCCGATGAAATGGCCCCGCAGGGCCTCTTCGGGCCACCAGCGGATCTCGGGCTGCACGGCCAGCAGGCGGATGTTGCGCCGCGAGGTGATGTTGTAGGGCGAGTACCACACGGGAATGTCGAGCGACCAGTGGGTGCAGGGGCTGATCTCGATGCCGAGGTTGGCGACCAGCGCCGCATCGAACAGCAGGTTGGTCTTGGCGGCGATCAGCCACTTTCCGCAGCCGCAGCCTTCTTCGGGGACGGCGGGAAGGCCCGCGGCCGGGAAAGGCTGTTCCGCGACGCGGAGAAGCGGGGCCGGGAATGCGGCTTCGGCGCCGATGCCGTCGTTTTTCGGCCGCTGGTAGACGATGACCATGCGGGCATTGCGCAGCGGGGGAAAGAGTTCGCGGATGATTTGTTGCCAGGTTTGTCCGCCGTCGAGGTCGCGGATCTTCCGTTTGCGCGCCTCGTTGTCGGGGGTGCTGCGGAGGATCTCCAGCACTTCGTCGCGCTTCGGGATGCGGCGGTCGGAGGCAAGCATGCGTTCGAACGACGTCCAGTCCTCGCCCAGGTTGTCGGTTCGGAACCACTCTGCCGAAAGGCCCGTCTGGTCCCCGATGAGCCGGGTTAGGGCATCGGCGCGCCGTTGGCCCAGGCGCAGGTTCCAGTCGGTGGGGCCTTCGGGCGAGGCACTGCCTCCGATCCAGATGTAGGTCAGCCGGTATACTGGGTCGTGCCGGATTTCGTCGAGCAGCCCGAATGCCGGTTCGAGCCGGTCGTTCGGTTGCGGCACATCCCGATTGACGGCAAAATGCACCGGTGTGACGAAGCCGCCGGTGAAGTAGATCAGACTGTCGGAAGAGCCTTCCGATATCCGTGACAGGCTGTCCGGAAAACAGATTTCGGAGGCTTCCGTGAAATCGGCCGTCTGTTGTTGGGCGTGGATGACCGGTGAGCAGAAACCGGTCATCAGCAGAAGTAGCAGTTTTTTCATAGGCCTGCGATTTCTTTGCGGTTTGGGGTTTTGTATTGTCTTGCTCGTTGGGTTCGCTCTTGTCCGATTCGGATATCTCTGGGGCGTTCCTGTGATTTTAAAACGTTGGTCTTTTCTTCAAATTTAGATATATTCTGGGAATAATCCAATTCGATGGGACGAATATGCTTATTTTATCGGACGTTTTGTGTAATATTTGAAGTCACGACCGGTGGTTCCGTTGAAGATCCTTCGCTGTTTGGAAAAGACCAACGTTTTTTCCACAGCCGTCTGTCCGGACCCTTGGAAAAACGAATGCAAATTCGGTGCCATCCTGTTCCGGGCCGCCGAGCGGGGAGCAGGCCCGTATGCCTCCGAACGGAGCCCGCCGAGCGATAAATGCGGGCCGGACCTGTCCAACCGCGTCCCTGCAATATCCGCACGTACTATTTTTCTCTTCTGACATTTTTTCTATTTTTGCAAAATCTATTTTTGTTTATTTTTAATATCGGCTGTTTATGGAGAAAGAACTGCGCCCCGGCAGGCGGACCTCTGCTTCCCTGCTCGGGAAGATATCGGTCGTCGTGCTCAAGACCCTGGCAGCACTGGTCCTGATCGCTCTTCTGGCGGTCTTCGTCACCAGCGTGAGCCCCATCTACGATTTTGCCGAACCGAGGCCGTTCAGCGGACCGGACATCTTCAACCCCTATCGGGACGGCGGTGATTCGGCGTTCTGCTGGAAACGGGCCAACTTCCATACCCACACCCGTGTAAAGGGGATCCTGAACGAGTGCGAGCATTGGCCCGACGAAACCGATGCGGCCTACCGCAAATTTGGCTACGACATCGTGACCTTCTCGAACCACAACGAACTGACCGTGCATCCGTACGACCCGCTGCTGCAGGTCAATGTCTACGAGCACGGCTACAACCTGTTCAAATACCACAAACTGGTGTTCGGGTGCAGCGACGTGAACCTCTTCGACCACCTCGTTCCGCTCTTCGCCTCGCAGAAACAGTTCCAGCTGGACCTGCTGGGCAAGGAGTCCGATTTCATCCAGATGAACCATCCCCTGCGGACGATCGGCACGTCGGAGGACCACATGCGGAAACTCGGCGGCTACCGGATCATGGAACTCGACAGCGGCAAGAGCAAGGAGAACGAGTACTGGGACTGGGCCCTCAGTGCCGGGCACTACAGTTTCGGACTGGCCAACGACGACCTCCATTTCCCCGACCGGTCGAGCGCCATCGCCGTCCGGTGCAATTTCCTGTGCTGCCCCTCGGCGCGCTATGAGGATATCCGGAAGACGCTTCTCGGGGGGTGCTATTACGCGATGCGCGTACCCGACTACGGTCGCGGGGACTGGGAGGTGAAATACGAGCGGAACCGCCACCTCCCGTCGATCGAGCGGATCGGCCTCGATGGACAGACAGTCTACATCGCCCTGTCGTGCCCGGCCGACAGCATCAAGGTGACGGGGCAGGACCACGCCACCCTGGCGCTGGCGCTGAACACCTCGGAGGCCCGGTACACCCTGACGCCCGACGACCCCTATGCCCGAATCACCGCCTATTTCCCCGACGGTGAGGTGATCTACACCAATCCCTTCGCACGATACGACGCCTCTGCGGCGGAGAGCCCCTATGTGGCACCGGCGCACACGGTGAACATCCCGCTGACGGTGCTTTTCAACCTCGTGATCCTTGTCCTGTGTGCCGGGACCCTGTTCGCGTTCTATAAAATTGTGATCAAATGGTAGGATTCCTCAAAGAGAAGGCCAGCCTCACGCGTGTGGCCTCGGTGCTCAGCCTCTTTACGCTCGTGGCATACCACCGGCCCTTCTTCCGGCTGGTGCTCGACAACCTCGAAGGGGGCTTCAACGGCGTGATGATCGCCGGAGGGCTCGTCGTCGTGATGCTGGCGCTCAATTTCCTCGTCTATTACCTGCTGCTCTTTCTGGGCCGCTTTGTGGGGAAATGCCTCCTTGCCTTCACCTTGATCGGCAACGCCCTGAGCCTCTATTTCATCAACACCTATCAGGTGCTCATCACGGACAAGATGATGGGCAACGTCTTCAACACCCGCTATTCGGAAGCCTCCGGGTTCTTCTCCTGGGATGCCGTATGGTATCTCCTTTTCCTGGGCGTCGTGCCGTGCATCTACCTCTTTGCCCGGCGCGTAGACTACGGCAGCAGGCGACGCTTTCTGACCCGTACCGGTGCGGCGCTGGCGCTCTCCCTGGCCGTGGCGCTGATCAACATGCAGAACTGGCCCTGGATCGACCGCCACGCCCCCAAGATCGGAAGCCTGATCATGCCCTGGTCGTATGTGGTCAATTCCGTACGTTACTACAACTCCGAGCGGAAACGCAACCGGAAGGAGATTCCGCTGCCCGATGCACGGATCGCTACCGACAGCCGTGACGTCTGCGTCCTGGTGATCGGGGAGTCGGCCCGGAGGGCGAATTTCTCGCTCTACGGATACGGGCGGCCGACCAATCCGCTCCTCGAGCGGGACAGCGTGACCGCCCTGATGGCAGATGCCGCGGCGACCTACACCACGGCCGGCGTGAAGGCCATTCTCGACCACAAGCCGACCAACAAACTCTATGAGATCCTTCCGAACTACCTCTACCGGAACGGTGTGGATGTGGTATGGCGCAGTGCCAACTGGGGCGAGCCACCCCTGCACATCGACAAACACTACGGCACCAGGGAGCTCAAGGCGCGCTATCCCGAGGCCGACGACCGTTATGACGGCATCCTGCTTGCCGGACTCAGGGACGAGATCCTCTCGAGCGACAAGGACAAACTGCTGATCGTGCTCCACACCAGCACGAGCCACGGGCCGACCTACTACAAGAAATATCCGGCCGGGTTCGAGGTGTTCAAGCCCGTATGTACCACCGTGGAGATGTCGAAAGCCGACCCCGGGGAGTTGATGAACGCCTACGACAACACCATCGTTTATACGGACTATCTGATCCACTCGGTAATCGAGATCCTTCGCGATGTGCCCCGGCGCAGCTGCCTGATCTTCGTCTCCGACCACGGGGAGTCCCTCGGTGAGGGCAACCTCTACATGCACGGGGTTCCCATGCTCGTCGCCCCGAAGGAGCAGATCGAGATACCGTTCCTCGTATGGACGTCGGACGGGGAGCTGAAGGCGGATGCCGGGAAGCAGGTCGGCCAGTACCATGTCTTCCACAGCATCCTCCGTTTCCTCGGGATCGACAGCCCGGTTTACGACGAATCGCTGGACATCTTCAGCCCCACAGAAAAGGAGTAACGTCGCGTGGGGAAGCGGGATCGCCGCGCCCGGGAGCGAAACGGTTGCTCCCGGGCGCGGCGGTATCGTTTCGTGGTGCGGATGGTCCGGCTACCGGGTTGCGCGGAAGAGCTGGAATTTGATTCCGACCGAGAAGTAGACGATTTCGTCCAGTCCGAGACTCCGGTTCCCGCACTTGGCGACGATGTCCAGGTCGTTGGCCGAAAATTCGTAGAAGAGCGTGATGTGCCGCAGCAGCGAGTCGCCCTTCAGGTAGAAGGTGAACCGCTGTCCGACATAGAGGTGGAACCGGAGCCGCGAGGTGAAGTTGTAATACTGGTCTCCCGGGTAACGGTCCGGTTCGCGGATCCAGAAATCCTCTCCCGAGATGAAGTTCATGTAGATGCCGCACGACAGGGGCTCGACGGCGAAACGTTCGCCGCAGCGGATGCTCCACGGGATGTAGTTCTGTTTGAGCGTGAAGGTCATGTGCGTCCGGTCGGAATAGGCTTTGGGAAGTACCCCGATCATCATGTCTGTCTCCCAGCGGCACTTGCGGCCGTAGTCCCATCCGTAACCCGCGGAGAGGAAGCCCATGCCTCCGGCATACTGGGCCTTGACGTGCGTCGGCAGCAGCCTCTCCCACGATTCGTACCCGCAATGCTCCCGGCAGTCGAGGGGGCGGGGCGCCGGGGCGGTTTCCGTCTGCCGGGACCCCGCGGAGGCGACCGATGCCGTCAGAAGCGCGGCCAGTAGCAGCGCCCTCCTAAAATTCGATACGCTCGCACGCATAGCCCTCTTCGTTTACGGTGAACAGCAGATAGGATCTCTTGGCGATGTTGTCGCACTCGTAGTAGAGCACGCCGTCGCTGAACAGGTCCACGACCTTGTAATTGTGTCCGTGCCCGTTGATGCAGCACTGCAGGCCCGGAAAGCGCGTGACGAGATACTGGAATCCCTTGGCGACATTGTCTCCGAATTGTTCCGTGTAGGGCTTCGCGTGCATGGCGACGATGGTTTTCGACGCCTCGGGCGGGAATTCGGTCAGCTCCGTCTCGATGAATTCGAAGTTGGGCACCGCCTCCCGGAGGTCGAACTCCAGGGCATTGGTGTTCAGACAGAGAATCCGGACGTTCCCGGCCGTGAAGGCGGTGTTGAAGTCGCCGAAGATCGTGCGGAAGATCTCCTCTCCGGTGGCCAGACAGTCGTGGTTGCCCAGCAGGACGACGTAGGGAACGTGCAGGCGGTTGAGGATATCGCGCTGGCGCTCGAACTCCGCCTTCATTCCGAAGTCGGCCATGTCGCCCGTGTGGAGCACGAAGTCGATGTCGCCGCGGGCGTTGAGGGCGCTGACCGCCTCCCGGGTCTCGTCGTACCAGCGCTGCGTGTCGGAGATTACGGCGAAGCGGATGGCGCTCTTCCCGGCGGTCGAGGCCTCGATGCGGGCGATGTTCTTCGCGTTGATTCCGCACTCCCCGTCGATGCGGATGTCGTATGGATGGTAGTCCACCTGGCAGGCTGTCGCCGTTGCCGCCGCCAGCAGGGCAATTGCAAGTCTCTTCATGTTCGACAGGTTTGGATGGCAGCCGCGCTCCCCGGAACGGGCATGCCGCAAAAATAGCATGCCGGGAGGTGCGGGCGGTTGTCTTTTTCAGCCGCAGATTATCCGAAAAGTCCGACAGATCCTTTTTGCGACAACATGTCGAACTTCCCGAACATGCCCCGTCGGTTCCCGTATTGCGGCCTTCCTGTCGGTTGGGATGATCAGATAGCGGTTCCCATATGGTGAAAAAACGGGACAATTTGTTAAATTTGTGTGCGATTTCCGGTTTCGCCGATCTGCCGGGCCGTTTCATGCTGGCCCGACGCGCGCTTTTCGGCCTTCGGAATGCTAACGAACGGGAACCTCGATGCAGCGGGATGCTGTTGCCGGGGCCGGGGGCTTTCCGCCTGGCCGGAAGGGGCATCCCGCGACTGTCATCAAAACATTATTGCCATGAGACAGATCATAAACCATTTTACCGACGATGACCTTTACAAGTTCACCATGTGCTGTGCCGTTATCGACAACTTTCCCAGAGCACGTGTGAAATATGCATTTACGGACAGGGATGATACCGTCTATCCGGCTGGATTCGCACAGGCGCTCGAGGAGCAGATCCTGATGCTGGAGTCGGTCATCATAACCGATGAGGAGATCGACTTCATGAAACGTCGGTGCCGCTTCATCCCCTCCTGGTTCTATACCTATCTGAAGGGTTTCCGGTTCGACCACCGATGGGTCAGGGTCCGGCAGGACGGGCAGGGGCATCTGCACCTGGATATCGAAGGCTGCTGGTCGGAGACCATTCTGCTGGAGGTGAAGCTCCTTGCCATCATCTCCGAACTCTATTACATGATGACCGGCGCCGACCGGCGCTTCGACTATCGGGTCTATTACGACAAGACCGCCGAAAAGGGCCGGCGGCTGTTGGATGCCGGGTGCGTATTCAGTGATTTCGGAACACGCCGCCGGGCTTCCTATCAGGCGCAGGATACCGCCATATCCGCCCTGAAGAGCTGTCAAGGGGCATCGAACGGGACCGGCCGCTTCGTCGGAACGAGCAATGTGCATCTGGCGATGAAGTACGACCTGCTGCCGATCGGCACGATGGCGCATGAATTCATCTGCGCCATTGGCGGCATGTACGGTCCGCAGATGGCCAACCACATGGCCATGAACCTGTGGCGCAACACCTTCCGCGGGGCGCTGGGGCTCTTCCTCTATGACAGTTTCGGATGGGATATCTTCAGCCTGAACTTTTCCGAGGATTTTGCGAACCAGTTCAAGGGCCTGCGCATCGACAGCGGGGACAATTACGAGCAGCTCATGAGGATTGTCGGGAAATACCGTTCGCTGGGAATCGATCCCCGGACGAAGCAGGTCGTGTTCAGCAACGCCCTCGACACGTCCGCAGCCATCCGGATCCAACAGTATGCCAAAGACTATTGCCAGCCCTCTTTCGGCATAGGCACGCACATAACCAATGATTTCGAGGGGGTCCGGCCGCTCAATATCGTGATCAAGCTCATCGCCGCAAAGATTACGGAATCGTGGCCCTTCTATAACGAGACGTGCAAGATCAGCGAAGACGAAGGCAAACACACGGGCAATCCGGAAACGATCAGGCGCTTCATGGAGGCCCTGCACATGGACTGACGGAGTTGCGGTCGACGGGGCGCCGTGTCCGGTTTTGCGGATCAGGTGACGATGCCCACACACTTGTCGGACGGCGACTGGGCCATCTGCCCGAGGCGTGTTGGTTGATCATGCAGGTCTGTCGCTGATCTCCTGTTTGCGGCGGACACTGACCGAGAGCTGGCAGCTGCGGCCGGCACCTCCGACCTGCTACCAGCGCTATACGATCACCTACAACGGGCCGACCCAATGCCAGGAGAGCAAGACGGCACGGACCTATACCGTCACCCGGAAACTGCTTGATGAACTGCTGAACGATGTCTCCGGCCTGTAAGATCGTTGGAGACGGAGATACATCCGGCTTATTCTCTGTCTCCTAATTTCTTACAAATCCTCTTGCTGAATCTTACAACGCTTACGGACTTACGGCACCGACTGTCCTGTAAGAACGTTGTAAGAGGGCAACCTTTCTTTCCCATATTCTCCCCGGATCCCCATCCGGGAATATCTGGCCCGCTGCGCCATCCGGCGCTGCTCGGAGACCTTGCCTCATGCGGCATTGTGCCCGGGATTGCGGCGGCTTAATGTCGGGAAGTGCGCTATCAGGTTCGCTGCCGCTGCTTTTTCGCCATCGGCCTCCGGAATGACTGCGGAGGCTGGGAGCTGCGGTCCGAACGCTTCAAGGGGAGCTCCTCGCCCAAACAGATAACGACCATCGACCACCAGGCCGACAGGGTGATCGTCTTCGAGGGGTTCATGGACTTCCTCGCCTGTCTCTCGATGAAGCACTCCGCACCGCTCGGTATCGACGCCGCGGTGCTGAACCCGGTGGTCAATCTGCCGAAGGCGCTCCCTTTCCTCGAACGGCATCCGACGGTCCATGCCTTTCTGGACAACGACGAAACGGGACGTCACACCCTCGCCGAATTGACCCGTCGGTGTCCCCGCAGCCAGATGATCGACCACGCGTATCTCTTTTTGGATTACCCGCAGACGGTTTCGGAATGATTCGGAAGGGGTAAAGGCTGAATCCCGAAAACCGAAGTTACGACCCAAGGGAGGAATGATAAGGGAGGCAAGGTTGCGTTTCTGTCAGCCAAAAACCGACCGCAAGACCCTATCCCGATGGTCTCAACTCAAAAATTCCAATCCATGAACACACCGAAAAAGGGGGCCGTCCGCCTTTGGGACGCGCCCGGAAACAGGAGTACCGCATCACCTTGCGGTGCAACACCTCCTGCAACTTCAAGCTCCGTGCCCTGACCCGTGCGGCCGGTATCCCTTCTCCGCAGCGGGAGGTGGTGGAGCGCAAGCGCCGCATGGAGGCACGTTCCCGCAAAATCGGATAACCAACCTAAAATACGAAAGATAATGAATGAGAACATTCTGGAGCTCTCCTTCGAGATGTATGAAGAGTTGAAGTAGACCCTTATCAAGACACTCCACACGGAGCAGGCCGAGGCCCGATCTCAACCGGCAGCAACCATAGCAGCTGTAAATTCAGATTCTGCAACTGGAGCAGGTCCAGACAAAGGCTCACGAGGCGCAGCAGGAACGGGGCCATCGGATCGAACAGCGGCTGCATGCGATCTCCGATCGTCTTCTCGTTCTCACGGGACGCAACCCGCAACTCCAGGCTCTTCATGTCGATGTTTATCGTGATCGTTGCGCAGTCAGCCGAACTCTACCTGAAGAGGTGGCCTGACTGCAGCCGGTATGACAACGACCTGAAGTATCGCTATGTGCTGATGAGGGGCGGGGCAACAGGTTGCGCAGTTTCCCGATGCTCGTTACCAGTAATTCTTCCGACATGCTGTTTTCTTCTTTTGCGGCAAAGAAAGTTTCAAAATAGTTGCTATTGTATATTATTTTTCACCTGCAAACTCAATATCCGCCTCCGAGGGCGTGGTAGAGGTTGATGACACCCTGAATCTCGTCGAACCGGTCGGATGCGGCATCGAGTTCGGCCTGAAGCAGCGATTGCCGGACCGTCAGGACTTCGAGGTAGTTTTGCGAGCTGTGCTGCATCAGCAGTTCCGAGCTGCGCAGGGCAGAGCGCAAGGCCTCGATCTGCCGATTGTCCAGTTCAAGGCGACGCCGGGCCGTCTGCCACTGCACCAGTGCGTCGTTCACCTCCGCCCCGGCCGTCAGGAGGCTCTGACGGAAGTTCACCAACGCCTCCTCCTGCTGGGCCCGGGCGATTTTCAGATTCGCACGGTTCCGGCCCCGCGTGAAGAGCGGCTCGACCAATGAGCCGACGGCCGTGAACAGCCATTGCCCCGGATTGGAGATGGCCGCCCCCGCGGCGTTGGTCCACCCGGCGGTGCCGCCGAGCGTAATCGACGGATAGAATGCCGAGCGGGCCGTATTCGTGGCGTAGAAGGCAGTCGCCAGGGCTGCTTCGCTTTGGCGAACGTCCGGACGCCGGCTCAAAAGCTGCAACGGAATGCCTGTCGAGAGCGAATCCGGGAACTGCTGTTCGTCGAGCGAGGTGCGGCCGATCGCCCGGGGTGTTGTGCCGAGCAGCACGCAGAGCGCATTCTCCGTCTGGAGAATCTGACGCTCGAGCGCAAGCACCGACGCCTCGACCGACGCCTGTTCCGCCGCGGTCTGCGCCACGGCCATCTCGGTCGTCTGGCCGGCCCGTTTGAGTGCCTCCATGACCCGCACGTTCTCGGCCCAGATTTCCGACGTGCTGCGCGTGATTTCCATCTGCCGGTCCAACATCAGCAGCGTATAGTAGCTGTTGGCTATGGTCGCCACAAGCTGCGTCTCGACCGCCTGGCGGTAAGCCTCCTGCCCGGCCAACGCAGCTGCAGCCCCGCGCTTCTCGTTGAGCAGTTTTCCGAAGAGGTCTACCTCCCATTCGGCTGCAGCTGCCAAATCGTAGGTGCGGGTCGCCGGCGCATGCTCCGGCGCATTGACTGCTCCCTGCGGGGTAAGCGACAGGGAGGGAAGGTAAGCCAGCCGCGAGGCCGTGAGCGAGGCCCGGGCCTCCGCCATACGCAGCCGTGCAATCTGCAAGTCGCTGTTGTTCATGATTCCCGAGTCGATGAGCCGTTGCAGTCGGGAATCGGTGAAGAGCTCCCGCCAGGTGAGGTCGGCGAGCGACGTCGTGTCTGCTCCCTGCACGGGCTGCCGGAAAAGACTGTCGATCTCAGGCAGTTCGGGGCGCTGATAGGTTCGATATATCTGGCAGCTGCCCAGCCCCGCGAGCAGGCACAATGCCATGACGATTCGTTTCATGCGCGAGATTTTGATTCCGGTTGGACAGATTCGGGGTCGGACTCTGCGAGGTTTCTGCCGGGCATCCACCGCTCCTGCAGGTATTGGAAGATCATGAACAGGGGCGGAACGATGAACAGCAGGGCAATCGTGCCAATCAGCATGCCGCCGACGGTTCCCACACCGATGGACGCATTGCCGTTGGCTCCGACACCCGACGCGAACATCAGCGGCAGCATGCCGAAAATCATCGTCAGCGAGGTCATCAGAATCGGGCGCAGCCGGACCTTGGCAGCCGAGATGGCAGCCTGGGCGATGTTCATGCCATGCTGCCGTCGCTCGGCGGCATACTCCGTCAGAAGGATGGCCGTCTTCGACAACAGGCCAATCAGCATGATAAGACCCGTCTGGAGGTAGATGTTGTTCTCGAGCCCGAACATCCGGGCAAAGAGGAAGCTGCCCGCCAGGCCGAACGGCACGGAGAGGATCACGGCCAGCGGGATGAAGAGGCTTTCGTACAGCGCGCAGAGAATCAGATAGATGAATACCACGCAGATGACGAAGACAAGCGTCGTGGTATTACCCGTCGAGGACTCTTCGCGCGACATGCCGCCGAACTCGAAGCCGTAACCGGTCGGGAGCGTCGCGGCTGCCACCTCGCGCACGGCCTCGATGGCCTGTCCGGAGCTGTAGCCCGTGGCCGGGGTGCCGTTGACCTGAATCGAGGAGAAGAGGTTGAAACGGGTCAGGATCTCCGATCCGTAGACGCGCGTCAGGGTCAGATACTGCGCGATGGGCGACATCTCGCCCGCATCGTTGCGCACGAAGATGTTGTTCAGCGATTCGGTGTCGAGGCGGTACTCGGGCGGCGCCTGCACCATCACGCGGTAGAGCTTCGAAAAGCGGTTCATGTTCGAGGCGTAGTTGCCGCCGATGTAGCCCGACAGGGTGCTCAACACGTCGGCTGGGGAGACGCCGTTGCGTTTGCAGCGGGCGGCATCAACCTCGACCAGATACTGCGGGAACTTGGTGTCGAACGATGTGGTGGCGCGTCCGATCTCGGGGCGTTGGTTCAGCGCCTCGATGAACTGTCGGGTGTATTTCAGCAGATCCTCGGTCGTGCCGCCCTTCTGGTCCTGGACATAGACTTCGAAACCGCTGCTCACGCCGTAGCCCGGAATCATCGGGCGCGTGAAGGGCATGATGTCGGCGCTGGTGATGAAGGCCGTACGGCGGCTGATTTCATCCATCACGGCATCGATGGCGTCCTCCCGGTCCGTACGTTCACTCCAATCCTTAGCCGGATGGTGAACATGCCGTTGCAGGCTCCCTGTCCGCTCAGCATCGAGTTGCCGGTGGTATTGGACTGGAGCTCGATCTGGGGGATCGTACGCAGGCAGCTGTCCACCTGCTCCATGACGATGCGGGTCTGCCGGGTGCTGTTACCGGGCGAGGTGCGCACGTCGATGAAGACGGTTCCCATATCCTCGTTGGGCACTAGACCGGTCTTGGTCGTAGACATGAGAAGCGCGAAGCCCGCGCACGCCACAACAAGCAGCAGACCGGCCAGCCACTTGCGGCGCAGCATGAACAGCACGCCGAACTTGTATCGCGACACCAGCCGGTGGAACGCCGCATCGAACGCAATGTGGAAACGCGACGAAAAGCTCAGCCGCCGGCCCTCGCCTGCGCTCTGATGCGGGGTCATGATGAGTGCGCAGAGGGCCGGGCTGAGCGTGAGGGCGTTGATGAGCGAAATGGCCACGGCGGCGGCCATTGTCAGACCGAACTGGGTGTAGAACGTACCGGTCGTCCCGCCGATGAAGCTCACGGGAATGAAGACGGCCATGAAGACAAAGGTCGTGGTGACCAGCGCCGAGGTGATTCCGTCCATGGCGTCGATCGTGGCGCGGTAAGCCGAGCGATACCCCTCGTCGAACTTGGCCTGCACGGCCTCCACGACGACGATGGCGTCATCGACCACCGTGCCGATGACCAGCACCAGCGCAAAGAGTGTCAGCATGTTGAGGCTGAATCCCGCGGCATATAGGAAGGCGAAGGTCCCGACCAGGGAGACGATAATCGAGAGCGCCGGGATGAAAGTCGAACGCAGGCTTTGCAGGAAGACGTAGACCACCAGCACCACCAGGATGATGGCCTCGATAAGCGTTTTGATGACGCTGCGGATCGAAGCGTCGAGGAAATCCTTGGTACTCATCAGATCGACGATCTTGATCCCTTCGGGCAGGGTTTTGGAAATTTCCGCCACCGTGCGGTCAATCTCCTCGATGATTTCGTTGGCATTCGACCCGGAAGTCTGGGCAATCATGATGTTACAGCCCGGATGGCCATTCACCTCGTTGATGTAGTCGTATGCCCGGGTTCCGAGTTCGACCGTGGCCACATCCTTCAGCCGCAACACCTCGCCGTCGGGCAGCGACTTGATGACCATGTTTTCATAGTCTGCCTCATGCTCGTAACGGCCGCGGTATTTCAGCACATATTGAAACGTGTTCTCCGATTCGGCGCCCAAGGTTCCAGTCGGAGCCTCGACGTTCTGTTCGTCGAGCACGGTGGTGATGTCCGAAGGCACCAGTCCGTATTTCTGCATCTTGGCCGGGTCGAGCCAGATGCGCATCGAGTATTCGTAGCCGAAGACGTTCACCTCGCCTACGCCGGCAATACGCGACAGGCGCGGTTCGATGTTGATCTTCATGTAGTTGGTCAGAAAAGCCTCGTCGAACGAGTCGTCGGGGCTGTATACGGCCAGCTGCTTGATGTTGCTCGTCTGGCGCTTGCGCACAGTGATGCCGCTCTTCGTGACTTCGGCCGGCAGCAGTCCCTGCGCCGTGGCGATGCGGTTCTGGACGTTGACCGTCGCCATGTCGGGGTCGGTCCCCTGGCGGAAGAAGACAGAAATCTTGGCCGAACCGTTGTTCGACGCCGTGGAGGTCATGTACATCATGTTCTCCACGCCGTTGAGCGCCTCCTCCAGCGGTACGACGACACTCTTCTGTACGGTCTCGGCATTGGCACCGGTATAGGTGGCCGAAACACTGACGGTCGGGGGTGCGATTTCGGGGAACTGCTCGATGGGCAGCTGCGAAAGACCGATGAGCCCCACGATAAGAATCACCACCGAGATGACTCCGGCCAGAATGGGCCGTTCGATAAAGGTGCGGATGGTCATAAGGCTGCGTTGTTTTCGGATTCATCGCCTGCAGCGGGCGTAATCTGTATTCCTTCGTGCAGCAGTCCCGCGCCCTCGGCCACGATGACATCTCCCACGTCGAGTCCCGACTCGACAATGTAGGAGGTGCCGTCGTTGTATTTGTAGACGGAGACGGGCGCCGACTGGGTCTTGCCGTTTACCACCTTCCAGACAAAGATGCGGTTCTGCAACTCATAGGTGGCCGACTGCGGGATGATGATGCACTCATTGAAGTGCGTGGGCACCGACACCGAGGCGCTGCCACCGTTGCGCAGCAGATGGTCGGGATTCTCGAAAACAGCGCGCAGACGCACCGCACCGGTCCCTTCGTCTACTGTGCCGCTGATGGCGTCGATGCGCCCCGCAAGGTCGTACATCGCCCCGTTGCCGAGCCGTAGTCCGACATCGGGCATCTGCTCCCGGGCCGCTTCGAGCGAGCCGTACTGCAGAATCAGGTCGAGCATCTGGCTTTCGGCCATCGAGAAGTAGGCGTAGATGCGCGCGTCGTCCGAGACGGTTACCAGAGGCTCGTCGATATTGCTGTCCACGAGCGCCCCGACACGGTAGGGAATCATGCTCGCCACACCGTCGACGGGACTCTTCACCTCGGTGTAGGAGAGGTCGTTGCGGGCGTTTGTCTCCGCAGCTCGGGCCTGAGCCAGGGCCGCCTCGGCCTCGAGCTGTTCGTTACGTGCCATCTGCACGTCGAAATCCGACACGACCCGTTCACGGAAAAGCGCCTCCTTGCTCTCCCTCGTCAGCCGCGCGGTCTGCAACCGGGCCTCGGCGCTCGTTACATTGGCCTCGGCCGTTTCGAGCGCCGCCCGGTAGGGAACCTGGTCAATGATGAAAAGCACCTGTCCCTTGCGTACGACGGCGCCTTCGTCAATAAGTATGTCGGTAATGATACCGCCGACCTGCGGCCGGATTTCCACGCTCTGGCGACCCCGCAGCGTGGCGGCATAGTCCGTATGGAGCGTCATGCTTCCGAGTTCGGCCGTCAAGGTTGCGTATTTCCCGGCAACAGGCTGCGGCCGGTCGCCCGAACATCCGCCGAGCATCGGTATCAGGAGCAGGAGAAAAAAGATGCGATTCTTCATTTTTGGGTATTTGTTTCTGTTATTTGCACTTCGTATCGCCCAAACGGGAGCTGCCTCCGATGCGGGAGCCTCCCGTCTGGACAAATTTAGAGCACCGCCGCCGAACGGGAAAACAAGTGATGACCAACGACCGGAATATGATGACGAACTCCGCAGCGAGGAGTGGTTTTTTAGCGCGCAAAGAACTATCTTTGTATCGTCTTCCTCATATGAAACCGCTCCCGTCATGAAGCTCACCCGCATAGCCCGATACGTCGACCTGCTGTTCTGCCTGGTCATCATGCCGCTGGTCATCACGCTTCTGCCCGTCGACCGCTGGATAGTCCACAACACGGCCTTCCTGCTCACGCTCGTGGTCTATATCTACGGACTCTATTTCATCTATCGCCGGACCAGACCCGCTCACCTGTTCCTGCAACACAAGTACCTGCGGATTGTCCTGTTGATGCTGCTATTGGTCGGAGTGACGGAGCTGCTTACTCACTTCCCGATGCACGAAAGCTCCCCGGCACTCGATGCCCGCCAGCTGGCGGCCCGCCAGAACATGCGGACACAGACCATCTGGTTCTTCTTCCTCGTGGTGACGGGCTTCTCGCTGGCCATTGAACTGACCTTCGAACTGTTCCGCCAGATGCTGTTTCGCCAGGAGCTGGAGGCCGAGAAAAACAAGGCCGAGCTGGCCCTCTACAAGGCGCAAATCAACCCGCACTTCCTCTTCAATACGCTCAACACGCTCTATGCCCTGACGCTGTCGAAATCGGACCGGGCGGAATCGGCTTTCGTAAAATTCTCGAACATACTCCATTACATGTATGCGCAGGCCGACCGTGAGATGATTCCGCTGGTCGATGAATGGGAGTATATCCGCCAGTATGTTGATCTGCAGCGGCTACGGCTGAACAGCCATACGCAGGTCGAGCTGACCGAGGAGATTGACGACGACCGGGCAGCGGTTCCCCCGATGCTCTTCATCACCTTCGTGGAGAACGCCTTCAAGTACGGCATCTCGTCGGAGACCGACTGCTCCATCCGAATCGGGCTGCATCTGCACAAGAGCATGCTAGACTTCACGACCGAAAATGCCGTGATGCGGCGGCGGGAGGAGGCTGTTCCCGGCATCGGCATCGCGAATTGCCGCAAACGGCTGCAACTGCTTTTACCGGGACGGTTCGACCTGCAAACATCGGAGCGGGAGGGTCTCTACCGCGTCCGGCTCACCATTCGACTGCACGAGGAATGAAAACAATCCGCTGCATAGCCATTGACGACGAACCAATGGCGCTGCTGGTCATCGAGCAGTTCTGCCGCCGCAAGGGCGGTCTGTCACTGGAGACCTTCAGTGAACCGCATGTGGGGCTGGAGACGATCCGCCGCACCCGCCCAGAACTGGTCTTTCTCGACATCCGGATGAACGGCATGGACGGTCTGGAGGTCGCCCAAGCACTTCCGAAGGGCTGCTGTCTGATCTTCACCACAGCCTATGCGCAGTACGCACTGGACGGCTTTGACCTCGATGCTGTCGATTTCCTGCACAAACCTTTTGCCTACGAGCGTTTCGTGCGGGCTGTAGACAAGGCACTGCGACGGATCGAGGCGCGCGCCAAATCCGACCGCACGGAGACCGTGACTCTGAAACAGGAATACAACAACGTGGTCATCCCGGTCAATGAGATCCTCTACCTCGAAGCGATGGAGAACTACACGAAGGTGCACCGTCGCAACGGCCGATACATTCTCTCGCGCAACAGCCTGAAGAGGACTGCTGAACTGCTGCCCGCCGACCAATTCTTGCGGGTCCACAAGTCCTATGTCGTGGCCTTGTCGCAGGTGGCGGAATACTCGCATGTGCAGTTGCGGCTGAAAGAGAGTTCGGTCATCATTCCCATCGGTCGGACGTATGTCGACGTTTTTCTGCAAAGAATAAGAAAAAACGATGAGGTCCCTGCCGAGGCCCCATCGTCTGGAAAAGTTAATTAGTAAATAAATGGATCACAGGAGCTATTCCTGCTCCTCTCCATTCTCGCCATAGACAACAACCGTCTCGACACCATCCTTGTCCAGGAACGTCACCTTGTAGGTCTTCGTACCACCCACCTCCTCGACGGCGGCCTCTTTTATTGTCAGCTCGGGATATTTTGCGGCAATAGCGTCCTGGACGGCTTGCGGCAGGTCCTTGATATTGATCGTCTGATAATCCATCTCGACGGAAGCCTGTCCCCTCAACGAAACCTTTTCAGCGGCCGACGTTGCGACCGTGGTTCCCATCGTCAGCATCATGGCGGCTGCAAACAATACTTTTTTCATCATGTCAGATTTTTTCGTGAAACAATCGTTTCGATTACAGAAACAAAGATACGCGATGGTTTCTTTCCATAAAAGTGTCTGTTGATGAACGGCTTGAATCCGATGACAAGCGGCATCTGACGTCATTTTCCATTCCTTTTTCCGGAGCATTCGGCCCGACGCCGAAAGTAGATGGAATGGCCGTGTTTGAATGCAAAAATCAGAGTCACATCTCCTACCTTTGAAGAAATGCGGACAAAATGCGGACACAGAGGGTAAAATAAGAATTCCAAACAGCTATAGATTAGCTGTTTGGAATTCTTTACTGGTACCCGGAGCCGGGATCGAACCGGCACGGCCATTGCTGGCCACAGGATTTTAAGTCCGGCGTGTCTACCGATTCCACCATCCGGGCGCAGCCTTCCGCGGGGAAGACGTCGGCAAAAGTACGAAATAATTTGCGATCCGCAAAATCCCGGCGTTGGAACCGTTGCCGATTCGTGTTCCGAAGCCGGGATTTGCACCTGCAGCTGCGATCTCCGACCCGCTCCTTGGCTGGAAGCCGAGCCGGATTCGAGCCGGCACTCCGGATTCCTGCTCCGGCTTGCAGTCCCTTTCCGTGTCCGGCGCACCCGTTATAGACCCGTATTCGGGGAGGCTTTTTCAGAGGCGAGCTCCGTGGTGACCGTCCTGTCGGTTACTCTTCGCCGGAGGCCGCCGGTACGGCCGCCGTACTGTCGATATAGTCGAGGATCTCCCGGTCGTCGTTCGGGGCGAACCAGCGGATTGCGGGGTCGCGCCGGAACCACGTGAGCTGCCGTTTGGCATAGCGGCGCGAATTGCGTTTGATGAGTTCGATCGCCTCGTCGCGCGTGATGCGGCCGTCGAAGTATTCGAAAAATTCGCGGTAGCCGACCGTCTGCAGCGCCGTGAGGTGCCGGAACGGGTAGAGCCGCCGTGCCTCCTCCTCGAGCCCTTCGCCGACCATCATCTCCACCCGCCGGTCGATGCGTGCGTAGAGTTCGGGGCGGGGCATGTCGATGCCGATCTTCGTGACGGCAAACGGTCGTGTGCGCCGCCGTCCCGTGCGGAGCGACGAGTAGGGGCGTCCCGTTTGCAGGCAGACCTCCAGGGCACGGAGCACGCGCGCCGGGTTGCTGCGGTCCACCTGTTCCCAATAGGCGGGATCGAGCTGCTGCAGCTCGTCGGCGAGCGATTCGATCCCTTCCTCGCGCAGGCGCGTGTTCAACCGCTCGCGCAGGGCCTCGTCGGCCGGCGGCAGGTCGTCCATCCCTTCGCACAGCGCCTGGACATAGAGCCCCGAGCCGCCGACCGCCACCACGACGTCGTGTGTGGCAAAGAGTGCTTCGAGACGCGCCAGCGCCTCCGCCTCGTAGGCCCCGCAGTTGAGGTGCCGGTCTATTTCGCGGTCGGCGATGAAGTGGTGCTCGGCCGCCTGCAACTGTTCGGCGGTGGGCTGCGCCGTGCCGACCGGCATTCCGCGGTAGAACTGCCGCGAGTCGGTCGAGAGGATCGGCGCGCCGTAACGGCGGGCGATGCGGATGCTCAGGTCCGTCTTGCCCGAACCGGTCGGCCCGACGATGACCAGCAGGCGCTTAATACTCATCGTCGTAGTTGTCGTCGCCCTCGAAGTCGTTGAAGTCGCCCATCATCTCCTCGAAGGCCGAACCCTCGTCCTCCTCCTCGTGGTTCTTCGAGGGGTCATACTGGTCCGGGGCCTCGGCCACGGCGTAGATCTCGCGCGGGTAGGAGGCCTGCGGGTCGGCCTCGCAGGCACCCGTGAGCTCGAGGTAGTAGGCCCGGTCGCCGAACATGTCGAAGAGGTAGATCAGCCGGTCGCGGAGGTTGTGTATGATCTGCCCCAGGCGGATGCTCTCCATCGTTTCGGGCCCTTCGCCCGAGCTGTCGCCCATCTCCATGAGGGTGAATTCGCGCTGTTTCTCCCAGCGGTCGTCCGCCGTGAAGAACGATGCCATGCAGGGCTCGTACTCCAGCGAGTCGAGAATGAAGTTGTGGAATTCGAGCAGCGTCGTGTCGTACATCACCTCGTAGTCGCGTACGAAGTGGTCGTTCTCGTCGCTCAACATCCGGAATCGGAATACCATCGACATTGTGATACTGTATTAAAGGTCTTTCTCTTTGCAAAAATAGAAATTTATCCCAACCCGGCAAGCCATGCCATCACGTCCCGGTCGTCGGGGTAGTCGGTCAGGGCGGGCGACTGGGCCTGCCCGAACGCTACGCGGCGGCTGTGGGGCAGGCATTCGGTAACGACGCACTGGATGCGTTCGTCGTGCCGGGCGAGCCATGCCGCCACCTCGTCCGTCGAGCGGTAGTGCGCGCAGGCAACCTGGCTCAGCATCGGGGGGAACTCCTCCTGTTCGACCGCCACGGAGTCGCCCCAGTCGAGGAACGTTCTTCCCTGCATGGTAAGCAGCGCCCGGGCCTGGCGGCAGTTGTTGCGGTATCCGGGGTGCATCGGCGGTGTGTGGAGCTGCGGCGTGTAGCCCTCGGGCAGGAACAGGAGCGAGACGTTGCGGCATCCCAGACCCGAGTAGGCCCAGATGTCGTCGGCCAGCCCGGCCAGCTGGGCTGCGCTCTCCGAGCCCGAGAGTACGGCCACCGACTGCCGGCTTCCGCGCAGCAGGGCGGGAATCCCGGCATAGCGGGTCCGGAAGTAGCGGTTGGCGTTGTCGCTCCCGGTGGCGATCACGGCATCGACAGGCGCCGTGCCGTCGTATTGTTCGACGGCCGTTTCGGGATCGATGTCGAGCAGTTGCCCGATGACGTGGAGCATCAGTGCGGAGTCCTTGGCCGAGGGCTTGACTAGGCAGCGGTGGCCGCTTGCCACGACGCACAGCAGGTCGAAGAAGCCGACCAGCGGGATGTTGCCGGCCATGATGACCAGCACGCGGCGGGGCTTCGCGACGGGGAGCGTGGGGTAGAGCTCCAGCCATCGGCCGAGCGTCTCCTCCTGCAGCATTTCGTCGCACAGGGCCTTCACGGCACGGCGGATGTCGTCGGGGGTGAACCATCCGTTCTCCGTGCACGCTTGGGCGATAACGCGGCGGCTCGTGTCGTCGCATCCGAATGTGCGCAGGCGCTCCCCCAGCGCGGAAAAGAGTTTGATCGCGTTTTTCATTACGGCAAAGATAGCACATCGGCGACGGATTTCGAACGCAAAATGCGCTTCACCGCTGTTTTTTGTCCGGCAACCCGGCTTCGGGGGCGGAACGGTCCGGCTCCGAAACGGCCGGTTGCCGTCTCTCCGGAGAGAAAATTTCGGGATTTTTCAGAAAAAATTTGGAGATTCGGATTTTTTGCCTACCTTTGCACTCGCAATCAAGCAATGCGGAAATAGCTCAGTTGGTAGAGCGCAACCTTGCCAAGGTTGAGGTCGCGGGTCCGAGTCCCGTTTTCCGCTCCAGAGGGGGCCAGAAAGAAACCCCAATAGAAAGCAAAAAGCCTTGTATATCAGCGATATGCAAGGTTTTTTCTTTTATTCTCCCACTCCTGTTGACGCAAAAGGCAGCAAGTATTTCAGGCCTTAATCGTGACCTTTTTTGCCCGGACCGAAAACAGGTCACGATTTAGCTCTATTTCGTTGATTTGCATCATTTTACTCTGCAACATTCCGGTGCTGAAGACGTTTAATTTACTCAAAAACCAAGCAGCCATGTTGCCACGAACCACCTTCAGCGTTGTCTTCTTCTGCAAGAAGACCAAAGTCACGAAAAAGGGCAAAGCCCCGATCTATGCCCGCATCACCACGACCGGCCAGTCCACCGAAGTCTATACACAGTGCCAGATCGAGCCGGATCGCTGGAACCAGCGCCTCGAACGTTCGCTCTACAAGGATGAGGTCGACCAGCAGATCAACCGCATCGTAGCCAGCTACCGGGCCTCAATCCTTGCTGCCTACGACCGATTGATCCAGGAGAACAGGACACCGACCTGCTTTGCCGTCAAACAGCTGCTGGGCTCGGCCTCTTCGAGCCGGATGCTGCTGGCGGAGTACCTCCGGGTGCAACGTAAGGCAGCGACCTGCAATCTGACCCTTTCGGAGTATGCCCGTCAGGCGGTCATCTTGGGACGGATCCTGCGACGGATTGGCACCGAGGAGCTGCGCCTGGTCTCCGAATTGACGCGCGAGAGGAACAACCTGAACCAACTGGCCTTTCTCCAGCATGCCTTCGGTGTTGCCTCCCACGAGGAGGAGCTGCGGCGGATCCTCCGCTTCTACGACGAGGTAATCGGACGGCTGAAACAAAAACTTTAAGACGATGATCGGCAAAATCGTAACCGGCAAATCCTTCGGTGGCGCAGTGCACTACCTGCTCGGCAAAGAACAAGGAAAAGCCTATATCCTGACGAGTGACGGTGTGGAGCTCACCTCCCGGCAGGCGCTGATCGGCAGCTTCGAGTTCCAGCGCCGGGCCCGCCCCGATGTCGAACGGGTTGTCGGACATATCTCCCTATCGTTCCACCCCGACGATGACCCGCGGATGTCGAACCAGTTGATGATTGACCTGGCGCGGGAGTATATGCAACGCATGGAGATTACCGGCACGCAGTACCTTGTCGTGAGTCACACCGATACGAAACATCCCCACCTGCATATCCTCTATAACCGGGTTCGCTACGACATGACGCTGGTTCCGGACCGCAACGAACGCCTGCGCAACATGCGCATCTGCAGGGAGCTCAAACAGGAGTACGGACTGACCTTCTCGCGCAGCAAGGAGCAGGTCTCCACGGAACGGCTGCACGGCCCGGAGCAGCTGCGCCATCGCATTTACGACTACTTGCTGGAGGTGCTGCCCGCCTGCACCTCCTGGACAGCACTCGCCGGAGAACTGGCCAAACGACAGGTCGCCACGACCTTTGTCCATCGAGGCGGCGATCCTGCGAAGGAGATCCAGGGCGTGACCTTTACCCTGGAGGGACATACGTTCAAGGCCTCGCAGGTGGACCGCAAGTTCAGCTACGGCCGCTTGACGCAACGGATCGAGCAGAATCGCCTCCGACAGGCGATGATCGAGCGGATTCGCAACTACACGGATGAACAACGACCGCAGGTCGCATCTATCCTGCAAAAGTTGGAGGCGGAAAAGCTCCGGCAACAACAGTCGGAGCCGCCGCATCGAAACCTGTCGATTGCGGGCAAGCCCTTGACCAGGGAGCAGATCGAGATGCTCCGCGAGGGAGAGCCAATCTTCGTGCGGGGAACGCAATCGGAGGGTTATGTGGTGATGGACGACCGGCTGCAGATGGCATGGATCTATCGGGACGATCCGCGGGACTGGGTGGAGTACGGGAAATACACGATGCGGCGCATGGTCCGGGACCGGATCGAGGCGGGGTATGTCGTGCGGGCGTTGGTGAAATGGTGGGGAGGCACGACGGCGCGTCCCTATCTTTGGAAGGAGAAGGCATCGGATACGACCTACCGGGAGAGTTGGGACGATCCCCGCGAACCACGTCCTGCCCAAACCGAACGACAGCAGGACCGGCCACGATGCTTCATCTCCCCGAAGAAGAAATCACACGACCCGAGCCGGTAACGAAATTTTGTCGGATGACCGTGTGTGCCAACTGAAATTAAAAGCCTATCTTTATAGGGCAATACCCCGACGAGCGTATGAAAGAGAAATCCGAGAATTATCGCCGCTTTTCTATGGCCAAAAATGCTTGCCAAAAGATTGGATCGCCAAACTCTCAATATAAACTGCGGAAACTCTCGGAGGAGGATATTTCCGACCTGCAAACCTTGTTTCGGGAGACCGTTCTTCATGTAAATGCGCGGGACTACACCCGCGAAGAGGTGGAGGACTGGGCTTCGTGTGGGGATAGCGTGGAGCATATGAAAGACCTTTTGGCTTGCAATGACTACGTAGCTGCACTGAACGAACGGGACGAGATCATCGGCTTCTCGTCGATGAATGCCGAAGGCTATCTGCATTCGCTCTTCGTGCACAAGGATTATCAGCAAGTCGGCGTCGGGAGTTTGCTGCTCTCGGCCGTAGAAAAGAGAGCCTGGGAATACGGAGTCTCGGAAATCACTTCGGAAGTGAGCCTGACGGCTCGTCCTTTCTTCGAGAAGAGAGGGTACGAAGTAGTGAAGGTTCAGAAACGCCGGGCAAATCGGTTGGAACTGACCAACTTTGTGATGCGAAAGCGTCTCAAAGACTGACACAATCATCCCTTTCCACCCGTCCGCAAAGATCCGACTTGCCGGCATCGGCTGCAAGGCTATACAGAGCGTCCTACGGGGACGGCCTTGCATCCGACTCCGCCAAGTCCGGGGCTGGTCGCTATCGGGAGGAAGGGGATGGATTGGAAAAACTGGATAATCTCACAAAAACACCACCTTGTGTCGGCGGATGCAGGCCAAACGGTCGTTTCCTCGTTGGCTGACGGGTAGAATCACGTCGTAACGAAGCGGTTGTGCCCATCCGCCCAGCCGGTTGAGCAATCCGTAGCGGCCTCGTCGGCCGATGATATTGAACTGCGCAAAGTGGTTGGTCAGTACATCGTATCGCGGAGGAATGATGGTGCGGCCCCCGAAATCCAACAGGCCGTATTTCCCGTTGCGGTGGATGCGCAACAGAGAGTCGCCATAGGGTGCCGCACGGTCACAGTTCAAACGAATGAGTTGTCCGCTGCGGATGTGCAGTAGTGCATACCCCTCGCTGTCGCGTACCAATGCCCGGTCCGTATCATCCAGCAGCCAGGCTTCATCCCAGCACGCCTTCGTAAGGTGGCATCCTCCCGAGGTCTGAAATCCCGTCTTGCCATTTTTGTAGTAGTATCTGATTCCCATATCCAGCTTTTTCGGCAAAGTAAAAGCCCTGTTGTGCCACTTCCCGGCACAGCAGGGCTGAATCTGGAGAAAAAGGGGCTTATAGCTCCATCGGCTCATTATCCTGCGGACAGCGGATTGTTCGGTCGGGGAAGAGCGTGGCAAAGCGTTCCGGCACGGTGGTGTGAATCGGGATCAACAGCCCGGGATCGACATGACGGACAATTGCCTGCAGCGATTTCACATCGGCATGACCACTGGTATGGATGTGCGGATTGGCAAAACCCCGTTCCCGGATCCAATCCATGAATTCGGGTTCGTCTTTTTCATACCCCTCCCAAATCGAAGTGACTACAACCGATGGAACACGATTGTATTTCTTCATAAAGCATAACATCGTGGGGCGGATCATCCAGACATAACGTCCCGGATTACGTCCGATATCGTTTTTGTCGACCGTAGGCAGCGCTTTCAGGCGCTGCACAATCTCCGGATCTCCTGCCTTTTCAAACCGCTTTAGCTGGGCGTGTTGGCAGAAATACCGGAAGACATCGTGTCCTTCGAACGGAGAGAGCGGCGACGGGATCGACGGCTTGAAACGATGAACCGCTTCCAGCACATACGCGACGTAGGTATCCACAATCAGCTTACGCGAGCAGACGAGCGCTGCCTTGTAGATCTGGACGATGCGGTCAATATTCTGTCCCGAGCACCAGACATAGTGCAGTTTGTCGGCATCGGTGCGGAACTGCTCCTTGAAACGTTCGCAAATCTCCGCTTCGTTCATACACGCTTTCTCGGTGGCCAGATTGGTCCCCTCGAGCAGCAAGCAGTCGACCTTCCGGGGCAGGTTGTGGTAGAGAAAGCCTTTCACCCCGTGACGGCGGATGTCTCCGCTGTAGAGGATTCGCCGGCCTTCGGCTTCGATCAGAAAGGCGCAGGCATCATAGGCCGCATGGTCGACCGTGTAGGGCGTGATACAAATATCGCCCACGATTACCGGCTCGAACTTCCGGTCGTCAGCGTCCTTGGATAGGACGCTGATATGGCGCAGATAGTCGGCATCGCCGCGGCCATGGATTACCTCGGTGACGTGCATCATGGCCGCCGTCCCGGCCGTAGCGTAGATGGCCACATCCTGGTGCGTGTCGGGCAACAGGCCGTGGTGGTCGGCATGGAAGTGGCTGATGAAGATGGCATCGGCATCCTGAGCCCATTCGAGGGCCTCGCGGCGGATTTGCTTCTGCTGCTCCTGGGGCCGGGAGTCGAAATCGAGCGGCAGACCCAGATCAAGCAGGATTTTAGTCTGCCGGGTTCGTATCTCAACACAACTGCCGCCGATTTCGTGTGTTCCGCGGTGGATGACTATCTGCATAGCTCTTTCTCTAATGCAGCCTTATTCATAAGACCGCTTTTGTATAATCCATATCCCATGAAGGAAGAGTTAAAAAAGAGACAATCCTCCATTTCCTGCAGTTCAAGCCGAAGTTGGGTACTTTGGGTTTTATAATTCGCCAGTACGCAGGCAAACTCTACTTTGGGCTGGATCTGGGTTACATCCTTATACTTGTCGGCGTTGTCGCCCAGTTTGAAGCCCGGAATCAAACCCAAGATCCGTTTTTGTCGGAACAGGTTGAGCATGTCGTTCTGGAAGTTCTGGACCCGGTCACAATCGGAGACGAAGTCGCGAAAATCGTCCTGGTGGATTTTCAATCCGGGTGATTCCGTTGTCTTGTCGTCTTTGACGCTTTGTGTTGATCGGATGGATTTGTATCCTTGTTTGACCTCTATGATAAACAAGCGGGGAATAGCCGTTTTCGCCAGTTTATGAGCGGCCGGAGTCGATTCCCATTCCAGTGCGACAAGGTCGAAGCGTTTGTCTCCGTATTGGTATTCGCTGTCGATGATAAAATAATCCGTATCGAAGGAGTTACATGAATAATTGTTCTCCTTGATAATCATTTGCTGGATATCCTTTTCTCCCAGATGATTTTTTACATTGGTGGTGTAGATATCCACAATGTGCTTTGCTTCGGTAAGATAGGCATGAATGTTTTCCAATGAGAATTGAGGCGCTTGAGCCCCAGGCATATATCGGGGATCAATACTGCCGTAATGTCCTTTATCTTCAAATATTCTCAAAACTGAACCACCTCGATAATAGATCGAGACATAATTGCCTCGCATTTCGAGATCCAGCGAGTTGTCTGCCTTTACATATTCGAGAACGGGATAGAGATCGTTTTTGTCCATGAAGCGGTTCATGAACAATTCACTGATAGAGCGAGCCATGGTATTGAATTTTTAGATTGGTTTTTTACAAAAATACTACTTATTAGCTTAAATCTTTGATTATACTTTTTTATTTTGTGTCGAAATCGTGGATTTTATTGATCGCCTCCTCGAACGACAGCGCATCGCCCTTCGGCAGATCCCGATACTCGCTGGCAATACGCATGATCGGTGAAGCAAGGCGTCCGAAACTGCCTTCGTCGACGTGGCGTTGTTGATAGCCGCATGCGGTGCAGGTGGCCGAATGGCTGCTGCGGCCGCTCAACGGTGACCCCGAGAAGGAGTAGATCAACATCCGTCCGCCGCATTTCGGACATAGACGCATGTAGTTTTCTGCGTACTCGGTCCACGCCCGGACCACCACGCCTAGTGGATAGGGTCCCGAATCCTTCATCGAAACATAGGCCATGCGGATACGCATCGGCGTGCGGGCCCCGAAGAGCTGCAGATCGGTAAGAATCCGTTCACGTTGCTGCCAAATGAGCGGCACTGCCTCCGCAAAAAGTTCCCATTGGCGCTCATGTGTCTGTTTGTCTGTTTTTTCTGTCATCATCTTCGTTCGATTTTCTTTTTTACTCATTTGTCGGACGGCAGTACAAAACATGGAGCCCGTCAATGATGCGCCGCATCTCTTCCCGTACATTGCCCGGTGAGAGCACCTCGAAATTGCCGTGGCAGTTTAACATGGCCTGGTAAAACTCCGGCGTTGGTGCCACGTGAAATTCAAAGATGGCATATTCGTCATGCGTCTCGACCTCCTGCTGCGAAGCGTGGAGGGGCAGCGTACGGAGATACTTGACGCCGTCGCCCGCGACCCGGACCCGGATCGTGCAGGGACGGATATCGTCGTAGACCGCCACGCCGAATGCGCCGGCCAGGTAGCCGGCCGGATCCAGCTCCTCGGGCGGCGTAAAGCGATCTTCGGTCACGCGGATCTTCACCATGCGGTCCAGCGCGTAGAGTTTGATTTTCGCATTGTCGGGCTTGTCGGCGTAGAGGTACCAGCGCCGGTCGCGGAGCTTGACGAAAAGCGGCCGAAGACGGAGATCGAAGGCCTCGTCCCCCGTGAAGGGCTGATAGGTAATGACCACCTGCCGGTTCTCGCGCATGGCGTCAAGCAGTTCGGGCAGATGCCCCCGGGCCGAGGGAACCTCCTCGACCAGCACGCGGTTGTGCAGCGTGCGGGCCTCGCGCAGCGACTGCCCGACGGCAAAACTATCGAGCAGCCAGTTGGTGATGTTGTGCGAGTTGAGATCCTCGCTGTTGGCAATGGAGTAACGGTTGGTGCGTTCGTCGCAGACAATCGAGATGTCGAACAGTTCCTCGACTGCGTCGCGGTGGGAGTGGAAAGTCCGCCGCGCCAGCGGACGACCGTCATAGAGCGCGCTGCGCTGCCAGCGGGCGCGGATCTCGGCCAGCGTGATGGGGCCGTAGCGATGGAGGGTGTCGGCCAGCCAGATGTACCTTTTAAAGAGATTGGATGCCATGGTGTTCGTCTTTTTTCTGGTACAAAGGTAGTAAGAGTATGTGCTGAAATATTGCACATAGCAGGAATTTTTCCATTGTATGTCATATTTTCAAATAAAGAGTGCGTGCGCCGGATTCTGGCAGATTGGCTATTGAACTTTGCCGGAGAAAAAATACGGAAATGATGGAACATCTTGAGACGAAGAGGAGCACGAGCCCGAAATCGGAGGTTGATCAGTCATTGGTAAAGAACCCGAAGGAGCCGGCGTGGACCTTGATCGGAGCCATCGAGCAGATCGTAAATTTGGCCATAGAACTGAAACTCGAAACGCCCTTTTCAGAAAAGGCCCATTCGGCGTTGACGTATGTGTCTGAATGCATGACGCTTGATGAGGAGCAGGCATTGGCCTTTGCCCTCTTTATGGAGAAAAGCACCGATCCGCGGATTCAGATCAGCGATTTTTCCGACCTGATCGGTTGCCGTATGGTGCGGATCATTTCGTTGATGGCCGCAGCCGACCTCCTGGCACAGCGCCACCTCATCTGGCGCTTCAAAAAGGAGAACACGCTCTTCTACTCCGTCCCGATGGAGGTCGTGGAGGCCGTCAAGGAAAACCGCGCCTTCGAGCCGGCGCCCATCGACAACCTGACTGTCGAGCAGCTCTTCGACCGCATGGAGAAGATTCTTGACCGGATGAAAGAGGACCGGAATCTGCTGCTCGCCGATCTGGATGCGCTGGTGGCAGCCAATCCGGAATTGCCGTTCTGTCAGACGCTCCAAACCTATGATTTGTCGGAAAATGTGGAATGCCTGCTGTTTTACGTCTTCTGCCATCTCTATGTGAACAAGGGCAAGGCATACCTCCGGATGCGGGACTGGCAGGACTATTTTATGGGGGATGAGCAACGGTTCCTTTCCTGGATGATGAATGCCTCGGATCTCAAACTGTGCGAACGGAAAATCATCGAGCCCTATAACGCAAACGGATTGGAAGATCCGGAGTATTTCCACCTGACTCGCACGGCCCGGGAGGCTCTTTTCGTCGGTTTGCGTTATGTCGAGCACAAGAGTCGCAAGGGGAGGGATCTGCTCGACTGCACGACCTTTGCCGCCAAGGAGCTCTTCTACAACCCGTCGGTGCAGCGACAGATCGACCGGCTGGGGGAACTCCTCGCCCCCGAACACTTCACCGACATCCAGCAGCGGCTGGAGGCCGGCGGCATGCGCAAGGGCTTTGCCTGCCTTTTCTACGGAGCGCCGGGGACAGGCAAGACCGAGACGGTCTACCAGCTGGCACGTCGCACGGGGCGTGACTTGATGGTTGTCGATGTTTCACAGATCAAGAGTTGCTGGGTCGGCGAAAGCGAGAAGAACATCAAGGAGGCTTTCGACCGTTACCGAGCTTATACCCGTTATTCGAAACCGGCACCCATACTGCTCTTCAACGAGGCGGATGCCGTACTGGGAATCCGTCAGGAGGGAGCACAACAGGCCGTGGAGAAGATGGAAAACTCAATCCAGAATATCATCCTGCAGGAGATGGAGCAGTTGGACGGCATCATGATTGCCACCACGAACCTCACACAGAATCTGGACAAGGCTTTTGAGCGGCGTTTTCTCTATAAGATCGAGTTCGAGAAACCCTCGACGGAGGCGAAGAGTCGGATCTGGCGGTCGATGATTCCGACACTCGACGAGCGAACGGCAGCCATGCTGGCTGCACGGTACGATTTCAGCGGCGGGCAGATCGAGAACATCGCCCGCAAACGGACGATTGACATAATCCTGCAGGGCGCGGAACCTTCGTTCGAGCAACTCGACGGATACTGCCGCTTGGAAGTGCTTGGGCAGCCAGAGCGGTCGCGGCGCAAAATCGGATTTTGAGTTTGTATTTGGACTGAAGATTTCTTATCTTTGTCGAAAGCATTGGGATGCAAACGAGTGCATGATGACCGCATCACAGGAGTGACCTTTGAGGAAAATGCTTTACGTAATGCGCTGATTGTGAACGAGGGATATGCTTGGGTCGGAAATCCGTTTTCCGCTCCAGAGGGGGCCAGAAAGAAACCCCGATAGAAAGTAAAAAGCCTTGTATATCGCTGATATGCAAGGTTTTTTCTTTCATTTTCCCACTCCTGTTGAGGCAAAAGGCGGCAATCCTTTTACGCTTTCATCGTAGCTGTTCTGCCCGGACCGAAAGCAGACCGCAATTTAGAACTTCCAAATGGGATAATCAAGGACTTTTTCTCCTCTCCTTTTGTGGTAATAGACTGTAATGGCAATAGCCAATGCCATGCTGACTATTCGGGCCATATTGGATATCAGGCCACCCGCCGCGACCTCCGTACCCTCCATAATGAAAATATGCCAGGCTCCGTTCATCAGTATGTGCAATCCGACCGGAATCCATATGTTGAAATTCCACTCGACGTACATCCAGCTGAAATAGAGTGCGCCGATGAAGGTTACACCGAAAGCGGCGAGCGACGAAAGGGCATCGTGTCCTTGATAGAGATGTACGGAGCCAAAGTAGAGGGCCGGCAATATGACAGCCCAGAAGAATCCTGTTTTTGCATATCGGAAAAGCAAACCGAACATAAGCGCCCGGAACACCAGCTCTTCCTTGAACCCGGTAAGGATGCATCGGTCATAAAACACGGTGAATGTCAATTCTGTATTGAGGCTGCCGAAGAAAGGAAATACAAGATACAGGGGGAGCACGCAAAGGAGTGCGATCCCGAATCCCTTGAGCATGTTTCCACTCAGCCCGAGAAAAGAAAACACTTCTTTCGGCTTGACGACGACTGTCGTCAGGATGAGGACAGCAAGAGTCAGGAGTAACGCCTTGATCGACAGCCCGAGAATAGAGCTGCCCGGCATATCGAGAAGTGTTGTCGCAAAGCCGATGTTTCTCCAGAAGAGGATAATCATTATACCCGCAATGAGGGAATAGGCAATCCTTGCGGTTTTCGATGCAGGCTGAATCATAAATTCGAACTGATTGTTTTGCAGGCAAAAGTAGAAAATAATTCTCCATGATTGGGGCTTGCGGGGTTGTTTTTTGACATGTGCGTCGTTTGTCCCGAGCGGAGGCGCATGCCGGGGCTTGTCCGGCGAGTGGGTCGATTGCACCGAAAGGAGTCCGAGCTGTAAGGCGGAGATCCTTATGGATTCGCAAGTCCCTGCCGCCTGTCTTGTGTGAGGTCTCAAATGGTGCTTTTTCAACCGGGAATAGCTTCCGATTTATAATCTTTGCCTCCACAATCTCCGACCTGAATAGATGCCCCGCAAAGACCATATGCCGGACTGCAGGCCAGCCGGCGATTCGGCGAGGAGGATCTCGATCCCGTCGCGCTCGACCGCCACATCGCCGTACTCTCCACGTCGGTCCTTTTGTTCGGGTGTGCCGTTTCGGTCTTCGGCCTGCACCGCGGCGAACACGTCTACGAGTCGGAGTTTCACCGGGCGCTTTTCAGCGATCCGCAGGGCGATTATGCGGGGGCGGATCCATCCCGATGACCTTGAGCAGGAGGCCAAGAACGGCGTGGCGGGCATGCGCCATGTCTTTCTGCGCCGGAATCCGAATATGGATGTCCGGCATTTGAAGCTGATTTGCGAATATCGTACCTTATTTTGGCGAATACGGGATGCCGATCGACATTATCGCCAAGATTCCGGGTTATACGAATACGAACATGACACGACGCTATGTGAAGACCTCCGAGGCGAATATCAGCCGCAAGATGCGTCGTATCTGTAGGGTGCTGACGGCATAGTAGATGATAATGACAAGACGCTAAAGGTATCTGTCCATATTTTACAGGTCAAATCATCTCGTTTTCGATCTACCGGAATTTATTAATTCTCCCCTGCATGATGTTTAAGTTCTTTGTGTGCTTTGTTATTGAAATTCTACATCATACCACAACTGATACAGCATGACCCTGTATTCGGCTTTCGTTGTATCTTATTGGATCTCTACATCAAACCACAACACATCCTCGGCACGAGTGCCGTGTTGTCCAGTTGTATCTTATTGAAATTCTACATCAAACCACAACTCGTTTACGACTTCGGTTCTTCGAAGTATGGTTGTATCTTATTGAAATTCTACATCAAACCACAACCATCTTCTCACGCCCGGCGTTGTACTGCATGTTGTATCTTATTGAAATTCTACATCAAACCACAACCGTCAAGCATTTTTCTTGTCCTGCGCATTTGTTGTATCTTATTGAAATTCTACATCAAACCACAACTGCTATCCTGCTTTCGTGCGGTTATCCGGTGTTGTATCTTATTGAAATTCTACATCAAACCACAACCTTCTCCGCCTCTTGGTTCTTGGCTTCGAGGTTGTATCTTATTGAAATTCTACATCAAACCACAACTCCCAACCGTGTCCCGTTCTTCACTCTCGGGTTGTATCTTATTGAAATTCTACATCAAACCACAACGGTGGGCATGCACGTCGTCATGGCCTGCCGGTTGTATCTTATTGAAATTCTACATCAAACCACAACTCTGCCTTCCCGCTGATTTCGTCTCCATTCGTTGTATCTTATTGAAATTCTACATCAAACCACAACACATGTCGGCCTTCCGTGCCGCTCTGGCTAGTTGTATCTTATTGAAATTCTACATCAAACCACAACGGAATGTTTATCCCGATCGTTTCGTACTCGTTGTATCTTATTGAAATTCTACATCAAACCACAACTTTGAGTGTATTCCTCTCTCTGCTGCACGGGTTGTATCTTATTGAAATTCTACATCAAACCACAACCCTCGAGAGACTCATACTTCCGATTACGAGTTGTATCTTATTGAAATTCTACATCAAACCACAACTACGCAGGTATCGGGTACCAGGATGTCCCGGTTGTATCTTATTGAAATTCTACATCAAACCACAACAGATTGCAAGCGCGTGATTCAAGATTTAGGTTGTATCTTATTGAAATTCTACATCAAACCACAACATGCCTATCACGCTCAAAGCACTCGTCTATGTTGTATCTTATTGAAATTCTACATCAAACCACAACCAATATCGTGCTGTCTTCGTTCCAGTCGAGTTGTATCTTATTGAAATTCTACATCAAACCACAACTCTCGCAAGCAGCTTTCGTCGCTTATATAGTTGTATCTTATTGAAATTCTACATCAAACCACAACATTGAGTGTATCTTTCTCACCGCTGCACGGGTTGTATCTTATTGAAATTCTACATCAAACCACAACGCCGGGGGTGCTATTTGTTCGATTTCAGTGCTTTATGCCGTTTTGTCCGGCCGGAAAATTGAATGCAGAACCTTCGTCGAAGTGTGTTTGATGCGCTTTTTTGTATTTCAAAGAACAAAGATACCGTTTTTTCAGAAAAATTCCAACTGCTGCGGCATGTCCGGTTTTGCCCGTTCGCTCTTGCCCCAGAAGTTGAGAATGTCTCCATACTGTTTGTCTGTCACAGACAGAATACTCGTAAATCCAGCCGGAGGCATCGACCGTCGAACGCGATTGATGTGAACCTGCATGTTTTCTTTCGAGGCACAATGCCTGACATACACCGAATATTGCATCATTGTGAAGCCGTCCTTTTCCAACGCTTTGCGGAATTGTGCCGCATGACGCCGTTCTGTTTTGGTATTGGTCGGCAGATCGAAAAAGACAAACAACCACATGATCCGATAGGCATTCAATCGCGTTTCTGACATGGTTCTATTCCAACATGGGATATGATACCTTTTTTTGTGTACCAGCGAAGCATTTTGCTATGGAAGAGGTTGTAAAGGTTAAACCTACCTCAAGCGGTCGTACAATCTTGTCGAAACGGGTATCGACAAACAAAATCCGCAGCAATTCCCCTTTTACCTCCCTGGTTAGCTGTATATGACCGTTTGTATAAAGACAGTATACGATTTCGTCAACAAACGGCCGATAGGGCTCCATCAGATCGTCGGCCAACGGAAAGGCGTTGTAACGGTTTCGGTGGAAGATGCCCAGAGCAGGGAAGAGTCCGGATCCCATGATCGCACGGGCTACAGCCGCCCGCAGGATCGTATAGCCGTAATTGAGCAGGTTGTTTGGCGGAGAACCTTCGCGGGAGCGGTAAAATTCGCTGCCGAACAACTCTGTCCAATAGATTTTGGCTGCTGCCCCTTCACGATTGTCCGCATCGGCGCTCTTGACATTCATGTAGTAGGGTTTCAGTTTATCCCCGTCACGTCCCATTTTCCGCAGCAAAGTTGCCTGATTCCGGATCTTGGCCTCGACGATCTGTTTCCAAAGCCCTTTTTTCAGCGGTTCGCTGGCCTCGATCTGCGCACGGTAATTTTCTCCTTGCGTGCGATTGGAATCCAGATTCATCAACATGGCGTTCGGCATGCGGTTCTCTCCACAAAGAATTACTGCCACGTTGTTATCCGACAGCGCATTCAAGAGCGGTAGCGTGATGGAGGTCTGCTGGTCCTCCAACACTACGAAGCCGATATCCTCGATCGGAATGCTTTTCCGTTGATCGGGAGCCTCGCGCGTGTGGACGATCATCTGCCCGTTGCGCAGGCTCAGACAGTAGGGGGTCGAAAAAAACAAGGCGCGTTTCAGCATGGTCTTCCGTGTTTGAATTTTATTTCTCCCGTAACGGTCAGTTCAAAGTCGTAACCTTCAACATAAGCGTTGAGCTGGGTATGCAATATGGAGATAACGGGGCGGTATTCCTCGTTTGTTTTCCATACTCCGCTTTTGGCCTTCAATTCACCTGCCGGTCGGGCTTCTTGATGGTGCTTTAATGCAAGACGACCATATGAATTATTCGAGACTGTCAGCGTGCTGAATCCCGTTACTTTATATAGTCGTTTTGTCAGCTCCTTGGGTGTGCAATCGCAAAGTTCCGCCGGCGAATTTTCATAAAACAGGACCAGGGTACCTGCTTTCAAAATGCATTTCAGCGGAAATCCGTTCGCATCGGCCAGCGGTACCAGATCGGGGCACGCTTCCCGGTCGGCACTGGCTTTGAAATATTGTGCTGCTTCAAGGTTGCTGACAAGTTCAAAGGAGCGTTTCAGCTTGCCTTTTTTGTCTTTACCTTCATAGACGGCCATACAGTAGTTTCCGTCGTTCGCAACATGATAATCCTGCTTGTACTCTTTGTCGGAGAGATCTCGCTGTTTTTTTAGTGCAATCGGCTGGGTGACGCCGGGCGTGAAGATGCGCACCTTGCGGATAGGGATTCCCTTTTCGCGGTTCATCCAGATCGTGTATTCATCCGGATTTATCGCCGTCTTGAATCCGACTTCATCAATTGCCATCCGTACGCGATCCCGGACTGCATCGTCCACAATTTTGTCGATGTCGCTAGGTTGCAACAGTTTAATCGATTTGCGTACAACGTACCGAATTTCGTCTTCTCGCTTGATGGCTCCGTAGAAGGTCTCCTGATGCAGCCGGCAACGGGCCGTATCGCCCTGTTGATAGATCGGCTTTCCGTCGGCACTCAGCTTGACCCGGCCGCGAACCCGCAACTTTTTGCGTGTCTGTTTGGCCATGTTGTCGGGCGTATGGTGGGTCACAAGCAGTTCGTCGGCCACCGCCTTGACATCCTCGGTAAAGGTCGGCCACGGCTTCTCGAAGCGGGGTTTGTCGGTTTCACCGTAATTGAATCGCTCCTCGTCGGCGGCGTACTGCGCCCAACGGTCGTACTCCCGGCGGCCGATGCAGGCGATCGTGATGGCGTCGATGCAGTGGTGGACGTGGTTCGTGCGCTCCTTGCGGGCATACTCCTCCTGCAGTCCCCACATCTTGCGGAACGCGGCGGTCGTGGAACCCTTGACCGTATAGATTCGGTCAAAAACCGTCTTCAGATAGAGCCGTGCATATTTGCCGATGATGCCGATGTCGACTCCCTGCCGATTGCTGAATCCTTCGGGAATCTCGGCCATGGTGAAGCGTTCGTATTTCCCGCGCCAGTAGTCGAGCTGCATCTGCAAATAGTGGCGGCGCTGAATGGCGTCGTCCTTTTCGGATTTAATCGCTGCGCTTTTGCTCCTGCGAACCTGGGCTTCAATCTGCTTTTGCAGACTCTCCATTTTTTCCCGCCAGCCAAACGATTCGATCCGCTCCATGATCTCGACATGATTGGACAACTCGGCCGGCAGTTTCGCCCGTTTTGTCTCCCGGTTGAATCTATTTTCGCAGAGCGTCTTGTTCATCTGCGAGTCATCGCCGCCGCGAGCCTGCGGGAGCGTG
>OLSA01000397.1_pt1 | contig 39174 bp, 30 predicted proteins | sample 1672731 | NCBI WGS metagenome assembly OLSA01 (sample SAMEA3136718, study PRJEB25190) | human gut metagenome | biome: human gut; feature: human-associated habitat; material: faeces | place: Austria | collected 2013
TGTATCATAGGAGGCCTCTTTTTTCTATTGTCCGTTTTTACTGGACTTGTTCAATCCGATGACCTGCTCTGTTTTTTATGTCGTTCTTCGCTTGTTATATACGAACATCCCCACTCCCGCGCCGCAGATGAGGACATAGCCTATGACGCTCAGGACATCCGGCACATCGCCAAAGACGAAAAATCCGAGCGCCGCGGCGAAGAGCACCTGCGTGTAGTCATAGACCGAAATCTCCTTCGCCGGCGCGCAGATATACGCCCGAGTTATTCCTATCTGACCGACGCAGGCGAAAGTCCCCGCGAGGACGAGATAAATAAGCTGCATAGCGCTCATATGCTTGTAGCCCGCTATCATAAACGGCAGGCACAGCGCGCACGAAAACGCGGAGAACCAGAAGATTATCCGCTTGCTGTCCTCTTTTCTTGAGCCGAGGCGGCGCACGAAAGTATAGGCTATTCCCGCACCCGCTCCGCCGAGAAGCCCCGCGACAGCCGCGAGCACTTCGGGATTGTCAAACCCCGGCTTTATGATGCACATGCTGCCCGCGAACGCAACGCACACGCCCGCTATCTGAACTATGCTCGGGCGCTCTTTGAGCAGAATTACAGAGAATATTATCGCAAAAAACGGCGAGAGTTTGTTGAGCATATTCGCGTCCGACAGGTTGAGTTTACCTATCGCGTAGAAATTGCACAGCATGCCGAGAGTGCCGAAAAAGCAGCGCCCGAAAAGATCGGGGATATTCTTTTTTGCGGGCACGAATCCTGTTTTATCGCGCAGCATCATGATAAAAATAAAAATCAGCGCGATAAAATTCCTGAAAAACGCCTTTTGAAACGAGGGCAGGTCTCCCGCGAGCTTGATAAACATCGACATCAGCGAAAAGCCGAACGCCGCCAAAATTATATAGAAAACACCTTTTGTTTTTGAGCTGAGTTTTGTCATAGGCTTCCGCCTTTTTGTTTGATAGCACGGTGCGCTCCGAATATTATTATACCACCGATGTCAAAATATAAAAAATCCGGAACACCTAAGCATTCCGGACATATTATCAAAGCTTCACATCAGGCTCTCGCCGCGCTCTTCGAGAAATTTCTTTACTTCGTCGAGCGTCAGTGTCGACGCGGATGCGCCCGGGCGCGAGACTGCGACAGCCGAAGCCGCCGAGGCAATTTTCAGCGCGCGTTCTGCGCCGAATCGCTCGAGCATGGCGAAGAAAAAGCCGAGAAAAGTGTCCACCGCCGCTGTCGTGTCAACGACAGGCACGCTGAATATTTCGCCGTAAATGCCGTTTTTCGTGTAGGATACGCACGCGTCGCGGTACGCCATATCCGCCGCCGTCACCGGGTCGCCGGGATTGATATAGCCGAAATAATCGCCTCTTATCTGCGCACCTATCCACTCGCGGTAGGGGTTCTTATATTCTGCGGACGCGGGCGGCGCAAAGCCCTTGACGAAGTTGCAGAATGCCGCTCGCTCGGCTCGTCAAATTCATAGTCCTTTTTGAGCGGAGTGCGGGACACTATATCAAACATGACATCCGCTATGCGCTCTTTATATTCGCCGCCCGGAAGATGCGAAACAGCCTTGAAAAGCTCCTCGCATTCACCGATATCTATGCCCTCTTCGCGCGACTGTCTGAACTCAACCATCAGCTCCTCGGAATACAGCTCCCACGGGTGGAGCGACGGATAGTCGGGTCTGACGCCCGCCCTGCGTTTTTCGTCGCGGACGCGCTCGGTGCAGCCGGTCAGCAATTCATCGAGCGAAACATTGAGTATCTGCGAGAGTATTATCAGATTGTCCACCGACGGCTTCGCGTGGTCGCTCTAGCACTTCTGCGCAACATCGTCGCGGGTCAGCCCCGCCTTCTTTCTGAAATCATATATGCGGTTTCCGAGTGTCATTCGATCAACTCCTGTTTTTTCTTGATTAAATCAAATCGCGCCGACTTGTTCAATCTACCGCAGGTTGTTTTTTGCGCACCCGGGGGTTGTATATAAAAATACTATCAGGGCTTAATAGCCCTGATAGTAATAGTAAGTAGTTGTTGTATTCGGATCCGGAGCCGCGACTAAAGTCGTTGATACGCTTGTGGAGCCGCCGTAGATATCCGTCGCGAAGACATAAAGCGTATATTGATAACCGGGAAGAACTTTAAAATAATATTCTCCCTGATCAAGATCAAAGGTATTTCCGTTTAAATAACTGTCATCAAAAGAAAAATACAAATCTATATCCTGGATGATACCATTCACATTCTGAGGACCGCTCAGCTGCACCGAAACCCAATCGAGGTCATAATTTGATTGAACCGTTCCGCTCAAGTAGAAATACATCGTATTATTATAATAGCTATAGTCATACCAGTAAGCATCATATATATCTATCGTCGAATCCGCATACGAAACGGACACTACGCACGAATCGGAATATGTCCTGCCGTTATAGGTTATACTGGCGGTTATCGTAACACTTCCGTAGCCGTTACCGGTAATATCGCACACCGTGCCGGAACCAGACACCGAAGCCACTTTATTCGCCGAGCTTGCCCATGTAACATAACAGTTCTCGGGACTGACCGAAGCACGCACAGTCCAGCTTTTTCCTACATCAAGTGTAATTTCACTGTAGTTGAGCTGAACAGACGGCTCTTCGATATAAATCGAATAACTTGTCGATTTCATTCCCCCCTTGCCGTCCGTATATTTCAGCGTTACGGTTTTATATCCCGGGGTATACATATCCGGGTGCGACACATCGACACTGTTGGTGACATACTGACAGCCGCCATCCGAATACTTTGCAACGACCTGCATGCCCGCAGTTGACAGCTGATCTCCGCAGTAGTAGAAAAGCTTGTCCGCGTTCCGGGTTATATATATGAGCTCAAGAGTGCCGTTTCCGGTATATATGTAATCCTGACTGATATCCGGCGCGGGCTGAGTCGTGTTCATCGAATCAAGCGATGCTTCAACGGCAAGCATCTCCGTGCTGTCATCTGTATTCTCAACGCTTTCGGATGTCTGCGCCGTCGGCTTGTGTGTGCGGCGCAAGCCCTTGCTGTTTTTCTTCATGACAAAAAACACCGAGGTAAAGCAAACAGCAACAACGAGCACTATCGCCGTAACATAAATTATTATACTTTTCTTTTGCATCTTCTTCCTCCGCTGCCGTCAAATCAAAATATTCATTGACCAATCCACATATAATAAAGAACAAAAATCAGCCTGCATATCAACGGCGATATCAGTACAGTAATCAGCGCTGCCACAGTCAGCAGTTTAATTCTCCTATATGATCCAACCATGTTTATCGTTATCGCGTGCCGTCCGCCGCATCTCGGACACAGGCAGACCAGATAGTCGCCAAACAGACTGATCTTCGAGGTAAAGAAATGCTTTCCGCAGTATTCGCAGGTCATGAAGATCAAAAAGTTCAAAATATATTCTCTGGGATAAAAGAACTTTCTGCTTTCTTTGTTTGCATTCAAATTTCTTTCGAGAGTTCCCATGTCTATCTTATCTGTTCTTTTAGAACTCATATCAGCATCTCCCTTTTTCCTCTATATCTCGAATCAGCTGCTCTCTCTCTGCGGCGGTTGCCGTAACTCTGCTTATGCAATTGGGGGCATTGCGCCTCATAAACGAATACATTATCTCGTTCATCATGCCGTCACCCTCATTTGAATAGTCAATATCAAATTCGCGCACAAACTTGTCCAAATCTTCGACAAATTCATCAAAGGTCCTGTTATTCTTCTTGTACTCTGCCACAAGCTCTCTTACAGCGTTCTGTGAGTATTTCGGGGATGGAATATTGACGCTTATCCGCACCTGCCTGCCTGTCATATCAAACACAATACTATTGTTTTTGGATATCTTGTCCATAAAATTCGATCTATCTTCGCCGGCCACACATATACATGTTGCCACGGTATATTTTATGGGCGGAATCTGCTTCATAACCTCAATATACGACCCGAGAGACAAAAGTCCCGCGCCACAGCTGTAAATTCTGCGGCGCACAGCATCAACCGCCGACGGACAGCCCGCCAAACAGTAAAGATGCGTTCTATCCGAGAGCAGCGCCAACAGAAAAGCCTCTTTAAAAGTCGAATCAAAATCCTCGTTATATATCTTTCGATCTACTTCATCTAAAATGTATTCCGCCAGATCAGACTTGTTCTTTTGCGACTGTGCCTTGGCAGTCGCCACCTTGCACTCAACAAAAAATCTTGTATCGCGTTGCGGATATGCTTCGAGCAGAACGATATCATCCCCCACTCTGAAAAGCGATTTGCAGGTGATGTCTTTGGATATATATTTCTCATCAGACGCATATTCCTTTGTCAAATTTTTAATATATGACTCCACGCGTTCCTTATTCCCTTTGACAAATATCTGATTGAGTTTCTCATACGAGTCATACCCCGCACTGCTGTGAGAGAGCGTAATAGATTTCACCGTAGACATTGTTAATTCCTCACTGTTTCTTTTTCTCCTGCTTCACCGGGAACGCCCCCATTTTTGCCAAAAGCCATAGGAACGGAGTGTCGGCGCCGCTGCTATTAAACCTATACTTCCCGCCATATATCTCTGTAATTAACTTAGTTGCAAAGACGGGACAATCTTCGCCGAACACATCTATTATTTTTCTCATGTATGCGCTCAGTTCCTTCTGAAGAGGAGTCTGTGTCCCACCATTACCAAGCATTGCTTCTTTAATCCTGTAGGAATATGCTTCTATTTCATCGAAATCAATTGCATCTTCTATTGTCGGCGGTTGCCATTCCTCACCGCCAAACAGATTGAAGTCGTCTTCAACTTTATCGATTTTATTAAAAACGATGGCCGTCTTCAAACTTTCCTTTCTGTTTTTCAGGATTTTGCTTTCGTAGAGCGCCTCTAAAATATTGATAACAGTGACGGTTTCTTCCGACTCACTCCCATTGTGTATCGCTTCCGCTCGTTCAATCTTTTCGGCAGAATTAACAATAAAAATTATGCCATCCGCATATGTAAGATAATCCTGCAATTGCCTATTGATTTTTTCGCTTTTGGCATAATACTCTCCAGGAACATCAAAGAAAACAACATCGGTCTCTGTTCTGGGATCGGGCTTTTGAGAACCGCTGTAGTCCAGTCGATAGAAAAACGGCCCATTAATATCTTTCGTCGAAACGCGGGCTTTATCGGAGGCTTCGCGGTATTTTTCCGTAATGCCCTCAAGCGATTTGCTGGCTTTCGCGCTCATCGTCATCCATGTAAATTTACTATTTTCTCTCAACTGATTGTTAACCGCAGATAAGAATGTTGTTTTTCCGCTCGCCGAAACGCCAATAACGGCAATATACTTTGTTTTTGCCCGTCCAAAATTATCTAATAAGTCATTATGGCAAAACGGGCACAAACGCTGCGTCAGATTAATTCCGCTGGAGTTGCTGGGATTCTCCAATTCAATAATATAACCATTTTTATCAAGAAATTTGCGCCCTTTATATTTGGGGTCTCCCGGATCCACATAATCAAAGAGATTCTCTTCATATGCAAAATTCGATCTGTCATGGTGGTATATTTCCAGATATTTGTCGGTAGCCATTGGACCGTCCGTGCGGCGAAACACAGCGTTGTTATAGCGCAGCGGTTGAAAACAGTACGGGCATCTTACGGTAAAAAATTCCTTCATAAATCAGCCCTCCACATATATCTTTCCTTTTTCGTCAAGAACAAACTCTCTGTTGTCAACATGAATCTTCGCAGGAACTATTTTCACTATATTCTGACCGTTTGCTCTTATCTTTCTGCTTCCGGCATATATATCAAAGCAACGCTCAATTTCTTCAATACTGTTATAAGCTCTATATAATCCGCTGCTCTTATTATATTGTCTGAAATTAAGATACAGCTCATTTGAATCTATTGCAACATACGCCGCCAAATTTTTGCTGTCCTGTACCTTGAATTTCACTTTTTCATCAGCATTCAGAGACAATTGATATCCATTCGATACGCCAACAAAAGCCGTTGTGAAAGTCAGATCGCCCTCTGTGAGATCTCCGGAATATATTTTATTTATAAGATCAACTGCCGTCTTCTGTGCGGTCTCTGATTTTTGGTTTTCGTCGATATTCTTAGCATCAAAATCCGCGAAGCTGCCACTATTGTCATAGAAATTATTGTCTGCTACCGTTTTCTCTTCTATAGGCTCAGGGGCATTATTAACCGGCACATCAATGTTACTGCTGCTTTTTGCAGTGCGTTTTGGTGTAGAAGTTTCTATATTGGGGGGCAGAGCCTTACTTCTATAGTTAGGCTCAGTTTTGCTGCGGTCGTTAGGTTGGGGCTGTTCGGAATTTTTCTTCTTGTGAGGCTGCTTTTCACGCGCAGGCTGCTTGTTTCCTTTTGACAATATATTCTTGAATATTTTCTTGATTCCGGCAACATTTCCCCTGCAAAGGATGCACACAGCAAGCACAATCAGTACGATCACCAGCACAAGCACCAGAACGACAATGGTTATCATCGTACTTTTAGAGACGCTTCCACCATCATTGTCTTTGTCAGCTGCAGTCGTTGAAACGACACCTTTAGTGTTCTCGTTGTTACCGACAGTTGTTCCGGATGCCTGAATCGCACCGGTCACGGGTTCGGCATCGGTCTCGGAGCTCTGCACCGGTGACGCGATTTTTTTCACTTTTTTGTTGATAATTGTGATTTCTTCAAATTTGCTTATATCACTCATCAATGTATACTCGGTATACTTGCCTTCCGGGATCTTTATCGTCAGCTTCGATGAGGAAAAGATAAGTGTATATGTTTCTGTTCTATTCAGGGGCTCGGTCATATGTGCCTCTATGCAGCCCTTTATAGGATATAGGGCCCCGTTTTCTTTCGTAAGTAACAGGAAATAGCTATTCGGGGATTTTTTTTCAACCCAGACAGTCACGGGATACTCCTCGCCATCATCGCCAAGTGCAACGAAGGAGAGCAGCTTTTCATAGTAAAGCGCATTGTCGTTGAGACCGTCGATGGTGAAAGTATATTTTTCGAGCTCGGACTCTCTCAGCCCGGCTCCGGCGGTCGTGCTCTCATATGTGGAATCCGTGTCATTTATATTTCTGACCGCAAAAGTGGGCAGCGCAAGGCAAAGAGCCGTCAAAACAGACAGCACCACCGCAATAATTTTTTTCAACATTGTTGATTCTCCTCTCGTTGTATAGATTGATATCAGGCAAGCCAGTCCGAATATAATACCGCCGAGCAATATTCCATTCGGCTTGGCTCGCCCATTTTGCCGGGGTCGTTTCCGACCCCGGCTGATGGGAACTTTGAGTGGTGTTAGGATTTAAAGCAATCTGTTGATAACTTCATCCAGCATATAGACGGCAAAAAGCTCTGCAAAGATTTCAGGGTCGCAATTTGTAGCACGGACTCTGTCTCTAATTACATTCATATTGTTAAACCATATTGCCATCTTGCCTGCGGTTTGGTCTTTTTCTATTAGACCCCAAAGAGTACCTTTGTCCGGATAATGCCTTTTAATTAGAGACAGAAGATTTTTATATGCAAAAACAAGTGTTTCTATCTTGGGTTCGTTCGGCATCCCTGCACCGTCAGCATTTGTCTTACCGGAAATTCTCGACCGCATAGCAATCCCGTCATTCGGTAAAGCCGCCAGTCCCTTGACCACTTCACTTTTGCTCTTGTCGTTATTGTCAAGCGACGGACTTTGCACCCAAATAGCCGCATTTTCAAGTCCCAGCTCCTCACGCAACGCATTGGGAAGGATATCCTCCTTGAAGCCATTGTTCAAGCTTCCTATTACATGCGAACCGCACCCTGCAAGACAGATGTCAAACCTTTCTTGACTGAGTTGGACGCTTTCCTTGTGTTTCAAATAGTTCGAAATAAGATAAAACAGTGCAAAGTATTTAAAAGATATTGCCGACGTCAGTTCGGGGTAATTTCCATCCGCAAAATTTATATTTGCGCCGTCATATGACAGCAATGCGTTGAGTACTTCGCCTTTCTGGATATAGTATCCGTCATAATTAGCAAAGTCCTTTCTTATTACTTTCTCGTAGCAATCTATCAACTCTTGGAAATTGGGATTTCCGTTTCCCCAAAAAGCTTTAAATTGACCATTGTGCTTATCAAAAAAGATGATTATGGTTTTTTCGATTATATCCCTTCCGGCATATTTAAAAGAGCATTCTGTCTGCTTCTTGGTTTCTCTGACCGGTTGATTATTAGTGTTCGCATTTACAGCCTGCGCATCATCCATAATGGCAAAAACGTTGTTCTCTTCGGTTTCACTCGTCTCAACGTTGTTATTGTTGGCCAACTCATTTGTCTCGACCGCATTATCGTTGTCAGGCCGCGCTTCTGTTTCCTTCCAGAAAGAAATATCCGTGGTTCCGCCGCCGATATCAACTATAGCATAGCCATCTGTTGCACTAAACCCAACATTTGCGTTATTTTTAAAGAATTCGCCTGCGCACTGTGCCTCCGTAGCATAACTTGGATTAATCGTCAGACCGCTGTCAATCGTCAGCTGCCTTGCCACATTAATAATCGTATTCTGTATGCCGTTTCCGAGCTGACTCGATGGATACGAAATACGAAGATCTATCCTAGTCGCACCTCTGTCCGCAGCTTCAAGAATCGCTGAGGTAAGAATAGATGAAATAAAGTTGTTTCTTGCCTTGTCAACATTATTATTGGCTGTTGCCGTATTATTGGTCGGCCACTTCAGATTTCCGTATATTCCGGGGTCTATGCTGATATTTCCTTCGGCATATCTTCTAACCATATACTCTCTATCCGCTTTTATAAAACGACCGGATATATTATGGCATATAGATTTTACAGTATCGGTAAATGGCTGTCCTTCTTCATCTTGCTTAAATTGTTTTGCATCAAAAACCTGACCCAAAGTGCATATCTTGCCCAGAGAACTGTCGTCTTTGGAAAAGAGGTAATAATTCTGATAAAAATCTCTCTTATCCTTACTTTTTATAGGCTGATAAATATCTTCAACATACTTACCGGGTGACGAGATTGACCTCGGAACACGATTAACCTGTCCTGCCTGCATCACATCAGAGATATACACATTCGTGCTGGTCGTTCCAAAATCCATGGCAACAACCATCGTTCTCTGATTTCTCTGACCGTTGCCGCCATTATTCTGACCGTTGCCGCCATTATTTTGTACAGGTGCAAGTACCCATGAGCCCAATGAAACAGCAGCTGTAGCGTCGTTATATTTAAAACTCAACGCAAACGGTTTTGATGTCGACTTAATCATTGTAAATGTCATCTGATTCGGCTGATCCGCCGGCACAAACGCTGATGTGCATTCATATTTCGCGGGAGCGGTATCGCCGCTTGCCACTACTGAAATATCAAACCTATCTTTGTCTTTTCCGGATGCCTCTATTTTCATAACACCGGGTGTATTTATGATTCCTTCCACCCTGCCACGCACCTGAAAATTCGCGAAATTATTAGTAAAGCTGGCGGCATCACTCGGATTTGTAAGAATTGAAACCAGATAATCATTCCATGTCTGACCTCTGAAATTGCTTCCGGGCCACATTGAAATATATGGCATACCGACCGCAAACGCGATTCTGGTCGCATCGAATGTTTCTTCACGTTCAAATCTTGCGCCGTTAGCGCTCAAGCAGTAAGAAACCGTAAATTCGGTATAATCATCATTAGGCTCAATATTCCATGTATTGTTCTCAAGGCGCAAAGTATCCGGATTTCTGCGGAGGCATTCAATAACTTCATCGGCTATCGGCGGAATCGCATAGAATCCCCATGTTCCTGTATTTTGTGCGCCAGTATTGTTAGCATGAATAAAGAAAGCTTTCGGCGCAAAGCCCTGGTCTCGTGTTATAGCTCTAAAGTTATTAGTATCCTTTGGGGTTGCCACAAGGAGTAATTTATCCGAAAACTTTCTTCTCGGTATAAAATCAGGAACCGGGCAATATCCCTTCCATGCATCCCATGCGATTGTTCTAACGGTGTTGTCCGTCGCTACAACATTGTTGTTTGCTGCCCCGCCGTTGTTTGCGACTCCATTAGGATCGATATATCTCTTGAATTTATTGAGCAAATAGCCATTCGCAGCATAGTTTGCAAATGAATCTGTCCAGTTGACAAGATTTACTTCTTCCACGGTAAGTGTTCCGGCGTTATTTCTATCTTGAATCGTTCCTTTCAGATCAACCCATCTGTGCCCGTCGTTGTCATACCACGGCACATTGGCAAAAAGCTCTGAAGGATACTCCTTGAAAGGGCATATACCGATAGAGGGCATAAACATTGCAAACGGCTTATCCTTTCCATTGCGATCTCTCATGGAGAAGACAGTAAGCACTGGATCATGTCTATTTCCATTATTATCTGTATATCCGGTAACGTTTTCTCCATCTGTATAGCCGGTAACATTAGAATTATCCTTGAGCGCATCGAAAAAGACTCTTCCGAGGTCTGTTTCGGAGAGCGAGATGTCTCTTATCGAAACCGCATAGCCTCTGGCCTCTCTGAGAGCTATCACGGCAAGCATTCCGTGCCACTCATTGAGAGCATCTTCATCGTTGTTGTCAAGTCTTGTCTTGAAATCTTTTACATGAGCTATGGGAGAGGGAATTGCGTGAGATGGACTGTCCCCTTCTTCAGGCGCTACTGCAATCTTATCTGCGAAGTCCTTAAGAGTTTTATTTCCGCTGACCTCAATCCAGCCGAGAGCCGTACCGCCGGCAAAATCTAAAGTCTCATCATCCGATGGGAAAAGGATATTTTTAATAGACATAATCATTCCACTCCTTCCTTAATTAAAGCACGCTTCGAAGGCCGCTTTGACATAATCTCCGAACCTATCTATTGCGCCGGTGCCATTCTTTTTATATTCTTTGAGCTTGCCCTTTAATTGCCCTTGCACCTCAGTTTCGACATTATTTATTGTTTTTCCACCTGTAACAATTGCAGAATCCAATATCTGTTGGCTTTTGATAAAATCTACAAGTCCTGTTCCTTTAGTATTATTTTTAATCGCGCCACAAATCGCATAAAGTTTCTTAATGTAGTCTTTGTTAAGCAATTTATACTCCTCACTGTAACCGATAGTTCCGTTAGACCAGTCTTTACCGTTATAAGCAATGTCATTAACAAATTTCACATACTCGACACAGTACTGATAAAGAACATCGATACCTCCTGCACTTTTCTCTTCCTCCAAGTTGGCGCCGGTTGTAACTGCTCTTATATCTGCTATTTTTTCTGCTACATCGCTTTTTACACTTAAAAGTTCACTCGAAAATCCACTTCCATATGTAAGTTCTACCAAGCGAATCTCTTTTATGTTATTATTGCTTTTAAAAGGAGCATAAACTTTCGTTATAACAAACGCAGCGAACAGCAACATTTTGCTAAGGTTTTCGGCAAGATTTCCGCTCAGCTGTTCATCGAGCACCTCATTTAAATTGTCGCCACTATGAAGACGATATTCATAAATCTTACCGATTTTTTTATTATCTATTCCGCCATTATTTCCCGCCTGCATAAAGTCTTTTTTAAAGAAGTCAACCATGGCATAAGCCGCTATGAGATCAACCAAATCAAAATGGTTCTCCTGAGTGCTTCCGCCCTCACTGTATTTGCCAACCTTATGCAGCGGATTCTGACCGCAAATATAGATTGTATCGAAGTTGCCTTTATAATTACCATCAGCATCCAAATTTCTCATGAAATTGTCCATACTATACTGTTCAAGAGCTGTTCTGCTCTTGGCAAAGAACTCCATATCATTAATTCTCGGATTTTCATTAGTACTAGCACCAAAGCTAAAGTACGGAAGCAAGAGCACTCCGGAAATAAGCAGACGATTATTAATATTATTCATTCCGGACGATTTATCTCTGATATGCGCTGCAAGATTCGAAAAAACGGAAGCCCCGGTTCCACCGAAAACAGACCCGATGATAAAAACCTTGACTACATCGCCGGTATGTCCAGTTAAATAATTCAGCACAGGCTCTGCAATGTCGTCATTGGTATTTTTCATCATATATTTGAACATAAGCGCACCGATAGAAGGATGACCGTAAAAGCCTTCGCTGGTAGAGCTATCCTGCTCTGATTTGCTATAAAACGCATCAAAAAGTATTTCATTGTCAGAATTATTTCCTCCCAACGCATTTTTAAGTGATGCATTTCCATTGTTGTTACCCTGAATATTTTCAATCGCTTTTGTAAAATTCCAGGGTGCTTTAGTTGGATTTCCATCTTCCTTGGAAGAAAGCCTTGAACGGCAAAGTCTTCCGGAGTTGCTGTCGCTTCCTTTTATTTCTGAAATAACTTCAGTATAACTTATTACTTTCTTAGCTCGCTTAGTTCCTCCGCACTCTTCATCTTTATCTACGACAATGAATGTTATATTTTTGTCATTTAACATATTCATGGTGCAAAGGTGGGCGGCGACTTCCGCAATGCGTGCGCCGGTTCCGCCTATGCAATAGCAAAAACATTTTTCCGCCATAACAATATCCTCCGTTTTATTTTTTATTAGTCAGGCTGGCAAACCAAATACGAGATAAGCGATCCGATGACCGCAAGAGCGAAAGTGATTATCGCGAAAACTACCGCCTTCTGGAACATAATAATCGACATAACAACGGTAAGCACAAACGACGCTATCACGCCGAGCGCAAAAAACGGCACCATATTGACACGTCCGCCTCTTGCCGATGCGAGTTTTTTGACAGTTTTCAGATACCAGATAATATAAAACACCACGGCGGGGATTCCTTCGACTGCGAAGAATACCATCGCGAGGTCCTTCATAGAACCGTTCATTCTCACTCCGCTCTCGCCGAAGATCCAGATAACGGCTCCGGCAATTCCGAAAACAATGCTGATTATTATCCCCAGAAAAAGCTTCCTGTACTTGACGCTGGTCACACTGCTTGATTTACTCATCTTCTTTTCTTCCCTTCAAGATATATAAATTTATTATCCTCCGCAGCCTCAGTCATCCAAGGCAACGGTTATAACCACATCCGTGATAACACGGCTCATTCAAGGCAACGGTTATAACCACATCCGTGATAACACGGCTCATTTTGACCTCGTATTTGTCTCTCTCGACCTTGCTGGACATCCTGCCGACGAGATATGTATAGAAGTCATTCAGACCGACAGTCTTGCTGTAAAGTCCGTTCGCGGCTGTCGGCACCACATTGTCCGCAAGGTTCAGGTTCCCGATCCATCCAGGGGTGTTCTCCTCGTACGGTCTTTTTCCCATGACCTTGAACGATATTGTCAGCTTGCTATACATTTTCGCGAGTTTGTTCATCTCTTTGAAGTTGACTCTGACAATCAGAGCTCCGCTCTTGTTGTTGACGGTGTAGAGATTAAGCGCATCCTTCGGATACTCCTCTATCTCGCGAAGAGTGTCGTTGCTCGCGAAATCTCTTACGCGATCAAGCGTTTTGCCGTTTTCAAGAAGCTGGCAGGTCGGCATATCCATATAAGGCTCGCTGCTCTCGAGAAGATCCTTCATGGGTATGTCTTCCCACACAAACGCCTCCTCTGTACCGTCGGAATCGCCGTATTCATCGGTCACTTCGTATTCTTCCAGCTTAAGTCCGCTGACCTTGAGCGACTCCTTCGGGATAGAATATTCGGTATTATTGGCCGGCTCGCCGTTGGCAAGATCCGAGAGCTTTATGGCAAAATTCATGGTTGCGATGCCATATGTAGACTTTTCCAGAGACCCCCTGCCGGAGTCCGTGGTGTACTTGTAGTAGAGACCCGGGAGCATATGGTCTGCATCGTAATACATCGAATCGTCGTCGCTCTTGCAAAGCTCAACATTGAAGTTAAAATTGGAGTTTTCGTGAGTGACAGACGGATACTCGTCATAGTCGCTGCGCTCGCCTTCGGCGCACACGTTGTCAAACGGCTCGGCGTCCACATTAAGCACCGCATTGTCCCCGTCCATCTTGCTGATAGGAGTATACTGAAGTCCGCGCTTCGAAAGCACGGTAAGATAGTCAAAGTCTCTTCCGGACTGAAGGCCGGATCCCTTCAGCGAATCGTTGAGCACATTGCAGATATTGACGACCTCGCTTGTCGGGCCGACGATCAGGCAATAAAACGGTCTTGTGCCAGTATAGTTCTCGTCCGTCATACGCACCTGTCCGCTAACGACCGAAGAGGGCACGGGCACAGATGCCAGGCCACTGAAATTCGAATTAATATAATAGAGCGCTGCGGAACGGTTGTCATTTTCGGTCAGCACTTCGTTTATTCTCTGCGCAAGCTCCTTGTTATTGAGCTGCTGTTCCGCAAGGTCGGTAATGAACACGTTCAGCTCATCGAAATTGACCGGCGAGTTGGCATTTTTGAAAAGCAGGCCGAGCGGACCGTATTCACCGGCAGCATTGTTGAAGCTTCCTTTATTGAATGTATAGAAGTCCTTGCTCCTGAAATTAGATATGTCGACATTGCCCCACCCGAGGAAACCGTTATCCTTCCGGACAAGCGCATTCATGCTGTAATTTGCGTAGCCTTTAACAGTCTCGATAAGATCGCCGCATGCAACGGCAAAATTACTCGCAGCATTGATATATCCGTACATCGACTGTGTGTTATCAAAATACAGGTTTGCCTTCACAGAATTAGCCGGCAGCTCCGCTTTTTTGATTGTATTCTCGAGGGCTATCACCTCTTCCGACACAGGCTCGGCATCGGACCCGCAACCCTCCAGATTCACAACCATAAGCAGGCACATTATTGCCGCTGCCATGATTTTGAGAAATCTCCTCATTTAACATACACCTCTCCAAAGTTGATATTTTGTCACGCGTTTTTTCTTCTGTTGCATTATGAGGTTGCTATATTTCCACATCGAGTTTTCCTATAGCGTTTCCTATAGAGAACTATCGATAAGCGGATTGATTATACCGCATTTTTCGACTAAAATCAATGCTTTTTAATTCTATTCCAGCTTCAAATTTAAAAAAATTTCGCAGATATTGCACCGATTGTTAACATTCAGTTCACATCTGCAATTTCTATCAGCAATGTGACATTTGGCAACGCCATCGGTCCCTCTTTCGGATGGTTTCATTTTGCTATGTGACATCAGCGCACACCGTATTACAGCACTTATTGTCAAATGCGCACTATACAACATAATAGACGTTTGAGATTATTACACTCGGTGAATAAAATGAACTTATTTTGAGCTTCTTTTTTAATTAAAAGGCAGCGTTCGTCACATTTAAAAATAAACCGTCAAAAATGCCAAAGTAGCATTAATATTCTCCTGTACCATATTGACTTTGCTTTTGCTTGGTGCTATATTTTGTCAAAAAGCTGCAATAAAGCAAAAAACGGAGGGTATAAAAAATGGAAGAAAAGAAATGGCTCGATTTGCTGCTCTATACCGATCGTCTTAACCGTTCTGTCAAAGAGGCGGGCTGGAACTATGCAGATAAAGAAAAAGTATACGGTCTGAAAGACTCTGTGGTGCAGACTCTGCTCAGAGCCAAGCCTGACGGCGTAAATTTTGAGCTCTATTATGTTCCGTATTTCAAATATTCCGGTGCCACAAAAGACCGCGCCGGTGCTCTTATGCGCCAGGACGGCAGCAAATATCCGTTTGAATACTACCTGTCGCAGGTAGAGCCGTCGGAATACGACTACGAAGTGCCGGAAAAGGCACTGGTCGAAGTGACAGTGGAGTGCCTCGGTCAGGAGTTCAGCTTCCACATGCCGCTCGACAAAATAACCGAGTGCGGATATGTAATATCCTCTCTTGAACGCAAGGTTTGGATAAATTCAACGGATTTCCATCACAGCCAGCTTCTAAAGTTTGAACCGCACATAAAAGAACTGCTTTCTCATGTGAGCGAATAACAAGCAGCATAGAACATAAATACGGCTCCTGCAGTAAATGCTGCGGGAGCCGTATTCTTAGGCTTTGCCTGAGTGCAGATTGATATCGTTTCAAATCATCAACTTTTGTTGACATTTAGCAAAAAGAGAAGCATAATGCACAATGCAGAATTAAAAGCAAGGAGTGTAAAACTATGGCAACTGTTTCTTCCGGCATTCTTTCGGCGGCCGCTCTTTTTTTTGCACGCGAATATTATGTGGATAATATACATAATCCGTAAAAATACTTGCGCTTTTCTGTTACAGATGGTATAATATATCTTGGAAAACACCAAAAGTATAATCTGCTTCATTCGACACCCCCCCCTACCCCGCGGGTTGCGGTACCCAAAAAACGGACGGAGGACCTTGCAATGACAGACTACGGCAGGACGGATATTTTCCTCGGCGAGAGCCGAGTGAATCGTTCTGCCCTTTTGCTGCAGCAACAGGTCTTTTTGCATAACAAAATAAACAGAACTATACCGGAGACAGGCTATTTTTGCGCTGTCCCCGGTTTTTTGCGTTTTAAAAGGGCGGTGATATATGGTCTGTAAAAGCTCATAGGTCAGACCGGCTTTTGCCGGAGCAAAAAAGTCCTTCCGCAGAACAAAAGGAGGGAAAAACTAAAATACAAATCGGAGGAACAAAAAAAATGAAAAAACGAATTTTAAGCATGCTGCTTTGCTGCCTCATGCTGTTCGGACTGGTTTTCACAGTCTCCGCAGATCCCGATCAGCCCGAAGTTGATCCCGTTGCACACGCAATCACCGTTACAACCGAAAACGGCACTGCAACCGCATCCGCGGAAACCGCTTTCGCAGGCACGGAAATCACCCTTACCGCAGAAGCCAGCGAGGGCTTCCGCTTCAAGGAGTGGCAGGTCATAAAGGGCGGCATAGAGATAACGGATAACAAGTTTGTCATGCCCGACGAGGACGTTGAAGTTAAGGCAATCTTCGAGGCAATCCCCGAGGTAATCCCCGAGGAGCACAGCATCACGATAATCCCCGTTGGCAAGGGCAAGACCTATTCCGTCCCCAAGACTGCTGTTGCGGGCACGGAGATAACCCTCCATGCAGAGCCCGACAGCGGCTGGATCTTCTACGGTTGGGAAGAGGTCGTTGAAGAAGGCGTCGACAAGGTCACTATAGCGAGCGACAAGTTCATCATGCCCGACAGAGATGTTGTTATCAGAGTTATCTTCGTCAAGGAGAGCGCTATCAAAGTTACCACCGACGGCAACGGCACCGCTTCCGCCGACAAGGAAAAGGCTCTTAACGGCGAAGAGATAACCCTCACCGCTACCCCCAAGGAAGGCTATGCCTTCAAGGAGTGGCAGGTCATAAAGGGCAACGTAGAAATAAAGGACAACAAGTTCATAATGCCCGACGAGGATGTTGAAGTTAAGGCCATATTCGCCGCAGAGCACAAGATCGTTGTTCTGACCGATAAGAACGGCACCGCTTCCGCATCCGCAACCGATGCTATCGCAGGCACCGAGATAGTTCTCGCCGCCAAGGGCAATGACGGCTACTACTTCAAGGAGTGGCAGGTCATCAGAGGCAATGTCGAGATAAAGGACAACAAGTTCGTTATGCCCGATGAGGATGTCACCGTTAAGGCTATCTTTGCGGAAATCAAGGACGCTCCGAACGATGACGACATGAACGTTAAGCGCGACATACATTTCGTATTGGTCAAGACTGACGGAAACGGCGTCGGCGTTGCATATCCGCCTTACTCCGAGGCAGGCACAAAGGTAACGGTCGTTGCCATTGCGAAGCCCGGCTACAAGTTCAAAGAGTGGAAGGTCGTTAAGGGCGGCGTTGAGTTAGAGAACAAGAGCATTGCCACCTTCGAAATGCCCGCAGAGAACGTTATACTCGAAGCCATATTCGAGTCCGACGGCACCGAGGGCGACAAGCCCGACATCCCGAAACCCGACAAGCCCGATACACCCGATAAGCCCGGCACACCCGACAAGCCCGGCACATCCGACAAGCCCGGCACACCCGACAAGCCCGGCACACCCGACAAGCCCGGTACACCCGACAAGCCCGGCACGTCTGACAAGCCCGGCGCAACCGATGTACCCGACACAGGTGATACGACTAACGTACTCCTCTGGGCTGCAGCTCTGGTAATCGGCGGCGGTGCTGCGATAGGCACTGTTGTCAGCAAGAAAAAGAAGAGAGAAGAAAGCTAATCTTTCGGAACACTGAAAAGAGCGGTCGCTTCGGCGGCCGCTCGATTTTTATTTGGCGGCGAAAAAATACAAATTATTGCGCGAAAAATCCCGATGCAGTGCATAACCGCATCGGGATAAAGCATGTCAGAATTTCAATTTAAAGCATTGACGCTGCCTTTTAGGACGCATTACTCACCTATCGGCTCCGACTTCCGGGTGTTCGCGCCGAAATAGATACCGGAACGGCCGAACCTATTGGAAATCACGGTTTCGTGCTTTTATTTCAGGCCTTTTACAAGTTTAATAATCTGAACGGAGAAGGTCACAGATAATTCTGCAAGTTTATTTTTCTTTTATATTCGTATCACCTGTTTATATAGACAGTGTATCCTAAATCCGAACATTGTTCAATAACGCCGGCGCTGTGCGCCCGATGATGTCGCTTGCGCTCCGAAATGCTGCTGTTTGCTTCGCTCACAGTGAAATAATTTGCTCTGCAAATTGTGAAATTTGACGCTTCGCATCAAGTGAATGTGAAACAAAGCCTCACCGCCGCAGCGATTTCACACGCCGCAGACGTATTTCACATCGAAAATATTTCACTCGTTCCGACGGAACGAATTTCACTGAAAAAAGCATTTGCAACCGCAAATGCTTTTTTCTGGTGCGGGCGACCGGACTTGAACCGGTACGGTGTCACCACCGAGGGATTTTAAGTCCCTTGCGTCTGCCGATTTCGCCACGCCCGCATATTAATAATGACCGCCGGAGGCTTTTCCGGCGGTTATTATTATATTGTATTATCCGATGTTTGTCAACAAATTTGTGCTTTTCACGCTTACATTCCGAACGGGTCGTCGTAGTGGTGCGCCTGCTCGAGCATCATATCCTTGACCTTCATCAGGCGCGTTGTTGTGCTGCGCTCGTTTTCGTCGAGCTTCATCGAGATATACTTTATCGTCTCCTCATACTGAGGGATCATAACATGCTCAAGGGCGTTGACTCTGCGGCGCGTTTTTTCTATCTCGCCCGCGAGCAACTGGCACGATTTCTCGACCTCTGCGAGTCTGAGCATATCGGGCATTATCTCCGAAAGCGCGCTGACCGCATTGTCAAGCTCCGCCGAGGTGAACGCCGTTCCGTATGAATAAATATCGTTCTTGTCAGCAGTTTTATACTGAACATCGAAAACCGGGATCATAACGCTCATCACATTTTTCTCCGAGCTTTCGAGGCTCATCTCCTGCGTGGGGAGCATCATCGCGACGCTCAGGCTCTTGTCGTTCATGGCGCTTCTCGCTATCTCCATGTTGACGTTCGCCTGCTTTATCCCCTCTTCCACACGGATGCGAAGAGCCTTATTCTCTTTTACGAGATCGAGGAAGCGGCGCATGAGCTCATCGCGCTTGTCTTTGAGCAGCTTGTGTCCCCTGCGTGCAGTCGAGAGTTTGCGCTTGAGGTTTGTAAGCTCCATTCGCGTGGGGTTCACGTTCATTACCGCCATAGTCTATCACTTCTTCCCATATGGATTCAGAACTTGCCGTAATACTTGTCGAGGAACTCGTCGCTGACGCGCTTGAGCTCGCTGCGCGGGAGAATCGAGAGCAGCTTCCAGCCGATGTTGAGCGTCTCTTCGATGCTTCTGTCGGTATCAAAGCCCTGCGAAACATATTCTTTCTCGAATTCATCCGCAAACTTTGCGTAGAGCTTATCCATATCCGTCAGCGCGTCCTCGCCGAGGACAACCATGAGCTCCTTGGCGTCTTTACCGCGCGCATACGCGGAGAACAGCTGGTTCATCGTGTTCGAGTGATCGGCTCTCGTCTTGCCCTCGCCGATACCCTTATCTTTAAGTCGGGACAGGGACGGCAGAACGTCGATAGGCGGATTGATGCTCTTTCTGTAAAGCTCACGGCTGAGGATTATCTGACCCTCGGTGATATAGCCTGTGAGGTCGGGAATGGGATGGGTCTTATCATCCTCGGGCATGGTGAGGATCGGAATCATCGTTATGCTGCCGGGCTTGCCCTTCTGCCTGCCTGCGCGCTCATATATAGACGCGAGGTCGGTGTACATATAGCCGGGATATCCGCGGCGTCCGGGGACTTCCTTGCGCGCCGCCGAGACTTCACGCAGAGCGTCCGCGTAGTTCGTGATATCGGTCAATATAACAAGGACGTGCATTCCGCGGTCGAATGCGAGATATTCCGCGGCGGTCAGAGCCATCTTCGGCGTTGCGATACGCTCGATGGCGGGGTCGTTTGCGAGGTTCGAGAACATAACGGTTCTGTCGAGCGCGCCGGTGCTTCTGAAGCTCTCGACAAAATAGTTCGACTCCTCGAAGGTTATACCCATAGCCGCAAACACAACGGCGAACTGCTCGTTATCGCCGAGCACCTTTGCCTGACGCGCTATCTGAGCCGCGAGGTTTGCATGGGGCAGACCGGATGCCGAGAATATCGGCAGTTTTTGACCTCTGACAAGGGTATTCAGTCCGTCTATAGCGGAGATACCGGTCTGTATGAACTCCTGGGGATAGCTTCTGGCTGCCGGATTCATCGGCAGGCCGTTGACATCCATTCTCTTCTCGGGGATTATCTCGGGGCCGCCGTCAATAGGTCTGCCGAGTCCGTCAAAGACGCGGCCGAGCATATCGGGCGAAACGCCGAGTTCCATCTGTCTGCCGGAGAAACGCACCTTGCTGTTGGCGAGGTTGATTCCGGCGGAGTTTTCAAACAGCTGAACGAGCGCGTTCGTGCCGTCGATTTCGAGCACGCGGCAGCGGCGGGTCTCGCCGTTTGCCAGCTCTATCTCGCCGAGTTCGTTATACTTGACTCCCTCGACCTCGCGCACGAGCATAAGAGGTCCCGAAACCTCCTGAATAGTTCTGTATTCTTTAGGCATCAGTATTCCTCCCTTGCGTCAACAGCGGCTTTTATCTCGGAATCTATCGCCGCGCAGACTGTTTTATATGTGTCCTCAATGTCCTTTTCAGGGACATATTTGAAGCGTCCGATGCTCTCCCTTGAGGGTATCGAGACGAGTTTTTCAATATCCGCACCCTTTTTGAGCGCATCGAGAGAACCGTCATAGAAGCGCAGGACGAGCTTCATCATCAGATACTGCTTGCGCAGGGACGAATATGTGTCCACCTCGTGGAAAGCGAGCTGATGCAGGAAGTCCTCGCGTATTGAGCGGGCAGTCTCCATCTTGAGTCTGTCAGTCGGAGAGAGGGCGTCCATACCGACGAGCTTAACTATTTCATCGAGCGAAGCTTCATCGGAAAGCAGAGCCATGAGCCTTGCGCGAAGCGTGGTCCACTCATCCGAGACATTCTCGTTGAACCAGCTTCCGAGCGAGTCGGCGTAGAGCGAGTAGCTCGTCAGCCAGTTTATCGCCGGGAAGTGGCGCTTATATGCGAGCGCCGAGTCGAGTCCCCAGAAGACCTTTACTATTCTGAGTGTCGCCTGGGAGACGGGCTCCGAAATATCGCCGCCGGGAGGCGAAACAGCGCCTATGACCGAGAGCGCGCCCTCGCGTCCGTCCGAGCCGAGGGAAATAACACGTCCCGCACGCTCATAGAACTGGGCAAGCCTGCTGCCGAGATAAGCGGGGTAGCCCTCTTCGCCGGGCATCTCTTCAAGTCTGCCGGACATCTCGCGCAGAGCCTCCGCCCAGCGGGAGGTCGAGTCCGCCATGAGGGCGACGGAATAGCCCATGTCTCTGAAATATTCCGCTATCGTGATGCCCGTGTATATCGATGCTTCACGCGCGGCGACGGGCATATCTGAAGTGTTTGCTATAAGCACGGTGCGCTCCATGAGTGACTTTCCGGTATGCGGATCGATAAGCTCGGGGAACTCGTTCAGAACATCTGTCATCTCGTTGCCACGCTCGCCGCAGCCGATGTAGACGACTATATCCGCCTCAGCCCACTTTGCAAGCTGATGCTGGGTGACGGTCTTGCCGCTTCCGAACGGGCCGGGTATAGCCGCGACGCCGCCTTTAGCTATCGGGAACAGCGTATCAACGACGCGCTGACCGGTGACAAGCGGAACATTCGGCGCAAGCTTCTTTTCAAACGGTCTGCCGCGGCGCACGGGCCATTTCTGCATGAGCGTTACGGGCAGCTCCTCGCCGTTCGCGGTCTCTATCGAACCTATCTGCTCGGTTACGGTGTAATCGCCCTCAGCTATAGATTTGACAGTACCGACAACGCCGGGCTTCACCATTATTCTGTGTTCGACTATCTCGGTCTCCTGCACGGTGCCGAGGATATCGCCGCCGACGACCTTGTCGCCCGCTTTCACTTTCGGCACAAAATGCCACTTCTTCTCCCTGTCGAGAGCGGGCACCTCAACGCCTCTGACGAGGCTGTTGCCGACGAGCTCGCGTATCTTTTCGAGCGGGCGCTGAATGCCGTCGAAAATGCCCTCGATAAGTCCGGGGCCGAGCTCGACGCTCAGCGGCTCGCCCGTTGACTCGACGGGTTCGCCCGTGCCGAGTCCGGAGGTCTCCTCATAGACCTGAATGGAGGCTCTGTCGCCGTGCATCTCTATTATCTCGCCGATAAGCTTGCTGTCGCTGACGCGCACGACGTCGAACATGTTCGCCTCGCGCATGCCCGTTGCAACAACGAGCGGACCGGCTATTTTTGAAATCTTTCCTGTAGTCATATCTGTTATCACGCCTTTCGGTTGAGCGTCATTATTTGTCCAGTATGTCCGAGCCGACCGCCTTTTGGACGGATCTGCTGACATTCTTCATACCCATGCCCGTGTTTCCCTTGACTCCGGGAATGGGCACTATTGCGGGCAGAGGTCTTGTGCGGTAGCGTTCGAGCTCGTTTTCGAGCCCGGAGGCAAGAGCCTCGGTGATGAATATCACCGCATACCCGCTCTCCGCCATTTTATGGAGCATCGGCGCCGCCTCGGCGGGGTCGTCGACGGGGAAGATGTGCATTCCGAGGGACGCAAAGCCGAAGATGCTGTCTCTGTCGCCCATAACGGCTATCTTATGCATAGACTTCCCTCACTCTCGCTCTTATTGTCTCTGCGGAAAAGCCGTTGAGCTTCGCCGAGAGTATAACTCTGACATTTTTCGTCTCCGTCTCGACGGCATTATAATAAGCCGCAAGCGGGTCGGGGCCGAACGCCGTATATTTGGCTTCGGTCATCTGCTGCGCCGAGAGCTCGTCGCACTTCTTTTCAAAAGCCGTAAGCCCCTCTTTTAGGCTGTCCGCAAGGGAGCCCAGTTCAGTGTTCGCGAGCATATCCGCAACCGCGTCAACACCCTCGAACGCCGCGTGGATCAGCTCGTCTGAATTAAGGCTTTCGCACGGGCACAGCGCGTTTTTGATATATTGAGCCGTTCTGCCTGCCGAAGCGCAGCGCAGCGCCGTTTTTATATCGGCGGCAGCGCACGAGAGCTCGACTTCTTTTATTAAAAGACTGCTTCCGCTCTTTTCGGCGAACTGCTTTCTTGTTTTCAGCGCCGCCGTGTCTATCGCGGTGTCCGCAAGTCTGCCGCTCTCGAGCTTGACTATCGCGTCATAAGCCGCCTGTGCGCAGTCTCTCATGCACTCGGGCAGGGAGTCGAGCTCGTTTCGCTCGACGCACCCGATTATCTCCGCCGGATCCCACACGCTCGGTTTTACAACATAGTCGGACGGGTCGAGGTCGGAGTACTTCGCCTTGAGCGCCGCTTTGAGATTGAAGAAATCGTTGTTTATCACGAGCGCATCGAGAAGTGAAGCGTCCGGCGCGCTCTCTTTGAGCAGCTGCCACGCGGCGTTCACATGCTCTTCGAGCATCGGCGCATAGTCGTGACCGACGCCGTCGGTATGCCAGCCCTTGTCGCCGAGCAGTCTCAGCGCCGCCTCATAGCTCTCAGCCGATATCAGCTGTTCAGTCTCGGCGGGAGTGAGCAGATTCACTTCGTTCGCTCTGATTCGCGCTACGGCGTAGGCATATTCATTTTCATGCATATTTTTCACCGCCGTTTAAAATATCACGCCGCAGACTTTTTCGCGGATGGTGTCCTTCTGCTCGTTTATGAGCGCTCTGAAGGTGCAGTTTATCTCAATATCGCCGTAGACGAGGATAAACCCGTTTTCGATATCCGCACCCTGCGCCGCAAGCTTCACCGAACCGTCTTTCAATTCGGCGTTTATTCTTTCAATAAAGCCCAACGGCACGCGGTCAAGGTCGGCTTTCGAGAGCCTCAGCTCCCCCTCGCCCTTGCAGGCGTTTCTGACGGCGAGCTTTTCGAGCGCCGCGAAATACTCGTCCGCGCCCATATTGCACATTGCGTCATAAGCCGCCTCTATCGCCGCGTCTACTGCCTCGACTTTAGCTGAGAGCTCAGCTCTGCGGGCAATGCCGCTTATATTCGCTTCGGACATATTTAATATCGACTGTGCCTTTTTCTCAGCATCCGCTATGATATCGGAATAAGCCTTTTCGGCGTGCGCGTTCGCGTCCTCCGCGATATCCTGCGCCTTTTTCTGCGCCTGATCAGCAATCTCGCGGCAGCTCGCCAGAGAATCGGCATTTATTTTTTCAATTATTCTGTCAAGTCCGCTCATCATTTCATCCCTTTCGCCGGCGCATACGCGCCGTTTTTTCGGTCATCAGATATTGAGTCCGCTGATGCTGAAGATCGAAAGGATCGAGACGAGCAGGGCGATAACGGCGTAGGTCTCGACCATTGCCGCCATGGTTATAGCCTTACCGTTCTGGTCGGGCTTCTTGGCTATTATGCTGACGCCTGCCGCCGCAGTCTTGCCCTGAGCTATTGCGGAGAAATAACCGACTATCGCTATGGGCATGCAGGCCGCAAACATCATAAGACCTTTTTCTATCGAGAGAGGCTCGAAGCCGCTGCCGATAACGCCCATTCTGTTGAGCGCAAGGAACGCTGTAAGGAAGCCGTAGAGTCCCTGAGTACCGGGGAGGATCTGAAGGATAAGCACTTTACCGAACTTCGTGGGGTCTTCTGTGATAACGCCTGCTCCAGCCTGACCGACAAGGCCGACTCCCTTTGCGGAGCCCATACCGGAGAGGATAGCCGCAAGAGCGGCGCCGAGAACTGCTATTGACGTTCCGAGACTTGAAAAAATAGACATTACTGTATTTCCTCCTTGAATCTGAAATGTTTTGTATCTGCTTTTAAGGGGGTGAAGGAGCGTCCTCCGCCCTCATAAAATTTTGAGAAGAATTCAACATACTGAAGCCTGTTCGTGTGGACATATGTGCCGATAAGATTTATCGCGATGTTCGCCGTATGTCCGAGCAGGAATACTATAATAAACAATATAAGCTTTGCGACTTTGTTGCCGGGCATCGTGCCGAGCAGGTTAATAACCGTCGCTATAACACCGGTTGAAAGTCCGAGCGCCAGTAGGCGCGAATAGGAGAGGATATCTCCGAGATATCCGGACGCCGTGTTATACAGCCCGTAGAGTCCGCCGCCGAGCTTGCCGATAATGTTCTTGGCGCTTCGCCCGCTCGTCAGAACGGTCAGCACCGCGCCGACAAGGGCGACATATTTTCCTATTGTCGTCAGCGTCTGCGGCACGTCGATTATGATTCCTGCGCCCAGCGGTGCAATACCTGCGACGAGCAGATAGACGGGAACGACATCGCAGAATGCGTCAAGCTTCTTGCCGTCCTTCCAGAGCATATAGAACCTGACCGCAAGACCTGCGAACAGGTGGATTATACCGAACAGGAACGAATAGAGCAGCAGCTTCATCGGGTCGTTGACCGGCTCAAACCAGACCGCCGTCGACGCTATCTCCTTGCCGAAGAACTCGCGCGCTATGACCTGCGGCGCGTCGCCGAACCAGCTGCCGAACATCGTGCCCCAGAACACGGTCGAGATTCCGCAATATAAGAACATATTGACCGTCTTTTTCATCCTGGGCTCGAGCTTGAGCTTTGCTTTGGCTATGAGCATGGCGATGACCATTATCACGCCGTAGCCCGCGTCCGAGAGCATGATGCCGAAGAAGACATAGTAGAAGAACGCCATAACAGGGTTCGGGTCGACATCGTCGCGATTTGGCATCGAATACATTTCTGTTATCGGCTCGACGGGCGCGACAAAGGCGTTGTTTTCGAGCAGCACCGGCACATCGGCATCCGCGTCCGGGTCGGTAATTTCGATAGCGACCGTGTATTTCTTTTCGAGCGCGTCAATAACTTTTGCAGCCCGCTTCTCGGGGATATATCCCGTGAGGACGAAGATGCGGTTCGTCATGGCTATGCGCTCAAGAGCCGCGTATTTTTTTTTCTTTATCGTGAAATAATCAATGACGAAGCTGATATCATCGTAGCAGCCCGCAAGCTTCACTATTTCGGCTCGCGCCGTTTCGGAATCTTTTTCGTTCTGCTCGATCTGCTTTTGAAGCCGCTCATATCTCACGCGCGGCGGATGCTTCGTCGGGTCGGACGGATAAGCGAAATTGAGCGTTCTCAGCACTTCGAATATCTCTTTTTCGCATTCCCTGTGGCATATAACAACCGCGCAAGTGCGCTCGCTGTTAGCCGAGATTATCTGCGCGTCGACTTCGCCTATCTCAGGCGCTGCCGCCGCTATCGCTTCGAGAAGCGACTGCGCGTCATACTGCACCGGGAATGAGCCGATAAACACCGCAGACGAATCCGTGCCCTTGCATTTCATCGGGATATCGAGCTTCAGCCACGGTTCGAGCGCGTCCATCGCGGTGCGGCACCGGACATTGTCCGTCGCATATTCGCGCATATCCGCTTCGAGCGAGTTTATCCTGTAGCACTCGCGGAGTATTTCGTCCGCCTCATCGGCTTTTTTAAGATACTCCGAAACCTCGAGCTCCTTTCTGCCGCCGAACGACGACATGAGACTCTGCATCAGTCCCTTTTTCTGCGGAGCATATTTGTCGAGCGTTTTCTGCGCGCTCTCCGCCGCCGTGAGGTACCGTTCAAAGGTCGAAACGGTGACGCCCGTTGACAGCTTGCAGAGCGATTCGCTCTCTTCGCAGTCGGTCAGCTCGACAGTACCCATACGCTGAAGGCAGTCGATTATCTCCTTGCTCTGTTCAAGCGGAGCGAGCAGCTCGATGCACTTCATTTTAAGCTTTGCCAACCTGACACCTCCTGACTTTTCTGTAATTTCTGAGCCGTTTCATCAGATCACCGTCTCCATAACCGCTCTGATTGCCTCGGCTCTGTGCGCTTCGGCAGCCGCAAGCACTTCGCGCTTGCGCTCCCCTGCCGCCTTTTTGGCTTTCTCCTCGTTTGCACGCGCCTGTTCGCGCGCGCCCGCGATGATTTCTTCCGCTTTCTTTGCGGCCTCAGCCTTCTTTCTTGCAACTGCGCCCTCGCCCGCTTCGACCGCCGCGTCGACGGTTTTCTGCGCCTGTTCGTGCGCCGCTTTCTGCGCCTCTTTGTCCGAATTTTCGGCATCGAGCACCTTTGAAAGCATTTCGGACGCCATAGAAACACGCTCCTTTCATCGGCGAACATATATAAAAATATTTTTCCGCCGCATTTTCTGTTATTTTACCACAAAATTATGACCGAAAAATGAATAGATAGCACAAATAAATATTTTTTTATCTATAATGTCTATACCTATATGTCCGCATCTTATCAGATATTTTATCACACTGCAAAGCGCGATTAAATACCCAACATTCGCCCGCTGTCGCAAAGTTGCACATTCGGGCGCATTTGTCTAAAAGGTTGTAAACTCGTGGCGCATTTGGTATAATGAGACATACCCAAAACGGAGGAAAAAGATATGACGGAAAAACTCTCGGCATTCGATCTTGAAACATTTATGTCTAAGCTCGTCGACGCGCTGCCAAAGCTCGCCGGGGCTGTGATAATAATCGCGCTCGGCTTCTGGGTCAGCTCGCTTATCGGCAAACTGCTGATAAAAGGTCTGACGCGAAAGGGCGTTGACGCATCCATCCACTCGTTTCTGCGCAGCATCGTAGTCTGGCTGCTGAGATTTGCGGTCATACTCTCCGCGCTCTCGACTCTCGGCTTCAATCTGAACTCGTTCATCGCCGCCCTCGGCGCGGCGGGACTGACCGCCGGCATGGGTCTGCAAAACAGCATCGCCCAGTTTGCCAGCGGCATACAGATACTCGTCAACAAGCCTTTTAAAAGCGGCGACTTCGTCGAACTTGAGAACATAAGCGGACGGGTTCACGAGATAAAGCTGATGTACACGGTGTTTACGACCGCTGACAACAAGCGCGTTATAGTCCCGAATTCGCACATCACGAGCAACAATATTATTAACTACAACGCCGAAGGGCGCCGCAGACTCGACATGACCTTCTCCGTCTCCTACTCCGACGACATAGCCCTCGCAAAGCAGGTGCTCCGCGCGCAGGCGCTCAAGAACGAACTCATCTATAAAAATCCCGAGCCGGAAGTCGTCGTCAAGCAGCAGTCGGCGAGCAGCATCGACCTTCTGCTCATGGCGTGGTGCTCATCTTCCGATTATCTGACCGTCTACTACAAACTGCAGGAGGATGTCAAAACAGCCTTCGACGAAAGCGGAATCAACATCCCGTTCAACCAGCTCGATGTCCATGTATCTAACTCATAAGTTTTAAAATTGTCATAATTAACAAAAAACGTCCAATTGTCTGCGGCAGATTTTTTTGAAAAAGTTCTTTTTGACTATCAATCGGGCGTTTTTTATTATATAATGTTAGATGAAAGTAAAAAAGACAATTTAATCTGCGGAGGGAATTATTATGTCAGAAGCTTTAACTGCACCGGATTTTTCAACTATTCCTGTAGGACCGCTTGCGCTCATCGCACTGCCCGGCTGTGAGGAGCTTGCCGCAAAGATCGACGCCTATCTCAAAACATGGCGCGAGATCCGCGAGAGCGAGCACAAAACAACCATCGCGTTCTCGGGCTATCAGCGCGACTCCTACCTCATCAAGGCGGCATTCCCGCGTTTCGGTTCGGGCGAATCGAAGTGCCACATCCAGCAGTCCGTTCGCGGCTACGATATCTTCATCGTCTGCGATATGTTCAACTACGGTCTGACCTATAAGATGTACGGCAAGGACAATATGATGAGCCCCGACGATCACTATGCGAACCTCAAGCGCGCCATCAGCGCGATCGGCGGCAAGGCAAGACGCATCACCGTCATCATGCCCATGCTCTACGAAGGAAGACAGCACAAGCGTTCAAGCAGAGAATCCCTTGACTGCGCCATGGCTCTTCAGGAGCTGAGCGCTCTCGGAGTGGACAACCTCATCACATTTGACGCGCACGACGCACGAGTTCAGAACGCTATCCCGAACCACGGCTTTGAAAACATTCAGCCTGCTTACCAGATGATAAAGGCGCTCGTCAAGAATGTTCCCGATCTCAAGATCGACAACGATCATCTGATGATAATTTCCCCCGATGAGGGCGGCATGGGTCGCTGCATCTATTATTCGACCGTTCTCGGCGTTGACCTCGGTATGTTCTACAAGAGACGCGACTATTCGGTCGTTGTTGACGGCAGAAACCCGATAATCGCCCACGAGTTCCTCGGCGACAATGTTGAGGGCAAGGATGTTGTCATTGTTGACGACATGATTTCCTCCGGCGAGTCGATGATCGAAGTTGCAACGAAGCTCAAAGAGCTCAAGGCGAGAAGAATCTTCGTCTGCACCTGCTTCGGCCTGTTCTGCAACGGACTTGAGGCTTTCGACAAGGCATACGAAAGCGGCCTTATCAACAAGGTGTTTACCACCAACCTCATCTACAGAACCCCCGAGCTCAAACAGCGCGAGTGGTATGTCGAGGTCGACCTGTCGAAGTACATCTCCTATGTTATCGACACTTTGAACCACGACACCTCGGTCAGCAAGCTTCTCGACCCGAAGGACAGAATAAACAACCTCCTCGTCAAGAAAGGCTTCCGCACCGCAGAAGAAGTAAAGTAAAAAAGTATAGTATAAAAGACCGCCTGAAATTCAGGCGGTCTTTTTATATCTACATCAACATCGCAGTCCGCAAGCTGTCAATAAACTAAGCCGGAGCTGAAAGCCCCGGCTTTTGTTCATTTTATTTTCCGGCTTTGAGATCCTTCATCATCTCGGCATAAGCCTTGACGAGGGTCGAAGCAACCGTTCTGCCGAAGGAGATGGTCTCCTGATAGTGGTCGCCGAGCAGGTCGGAACCGTCGAAGAAGATCATGCAGTAGTCATTGTCAGGCACGACATATCCGCAGGCATCGTTAGCCTCGCCGAACACATAGAGCTCAACATTCTTGCCCGCATAGTCGCTGACGATGCTGTTGAGCGACGGATAGCCGAAATCCTTGCCGCTGTAAGCGTTCTCGGCAAGGCAGGCGCCTTTTCCGTCGATAAGCTCGGGCGATACTTCGCCGGGCATAAGAGCAATTTTAATGTTCTTGCCTATCTCAAGGTAGCCTATCTCCGTTGTGGTATAGAGAGTCTCGTTCTTATCGTAATATATCTTGTTGCCGACGAGTCTCGCCTTGCCGACCGCCTCGATAACGGGGTTGCTTATCTCGACCAAGACTTCCTTGTGTCTGATATTGAGTATGGGCTCGACTCTCGTCTCCTCGACGGGCTCCCAATTCTCATACCAGACGCTTATTTCGCTAAGCTTCTTCTGCTTCTCTTCGTCGGTGAGCTCGGTGTTGTTCTTTATCGCCTCGGCGGCATCGGCATAGAACTTGTCGTTCGTGAGCCAGTCGCCCGCGCGCTTTATCTCATCCTTGGTCATGGTCAGAGCAACTACCATTCTGCCGAGCTCGTTGCCGTAGCGGGTAGCCTCTTCGCTTCTGCGGACGGTGTCAACGCCGTCGTTGGTGACTCCGCGGGCGGAATAGATGCCGCACAGAGCGCCGTTGATAAACATGAAGTTCGTGTTGTTGTTCTCCGCGCTGCTGATTATCTGCTCCATGTAGTAGGTGTAGTCTGCGGAGAGCTCCTTGCCGCTGCTCTTGCTGGTCTTGAGACCGGTGATATAGGGATGCGCGGACATGTTGACTATATAGGTCTCGGTGCTGCCGTCGTCGGGGACGAAGCGGAGTCTTGTGAGATTGTCGACAGCGTCGAACACGCCGCGCTTGTCGTTGATATAATCCGTGCCGAGATGATCGAGAGTCGCCTCGTACATCTCACCGGACTTCATATTCCTGCACGCCTCAACGATAGTGTCGGTGGTCTTGTCGAAGAGGAATTCCATATACTTCGGGTCGGTGCCGGAGGAATACTCGCCCTTACCGCTATAGGTGACGCCGATGTTTTTCGCAAGCTTGACGAAGAAGGGATTCCAGAGACCCTGCGTGTCGATGCAGCTGTGGCAATGGGTCGCAAAGACATTGACAGAGATTATGTTTTCGTCTTTGAGCTCTTTTGCAACGCGGTCGCGGATCTGCTTGATGTCCTCGCTCGCGATGCCGATGCATTCGATGGTCGAGAAAACGACCTTGCCGCGTCCGTCGTCAACAACAACGGTGCGAACCTTCATGTCATCAAGCACGGTCTCAACAGTGTTCGACGGGAAGTTCTGAAGCAGGTAGCCCGCAAGATAATAATGTCCGTTGAGAACATCGTCGGGGACGAGGCTCGCCTGGCTGTAGCCGAGCTGCCACTTCGCGTCCTTAGAAGCCTCGCTGACAAATTCCTTGCTGCCCTTGTAGAAGTTCTCGCTCTCGGGCTTATAGTCCTCAAGCTTGGTAAGTCCCCTCGGCAGCGGGACCATGTCCGCAATGAAGCTGATTATCTTTGTGAAGATGCAGTCGAGATAGGTCATGAGAATACTTGTCTTCTCTTTATCCGTCTCCATCTTTGCAAGCGCCATGATGAGTCCCCACGGGGTGCTCACATCGTACTCCTTGCCGCCTATCAAAACCTTGAGCGGTTCGATTTTTGCCAGATTCTTGACCGCGCCGGCAGCGTCCTTGGCAACGGTAGAATTGAAGTCCTTTACCGAATCCGGGACATACTTGTCGTAGTACTCATAGGCTTTCTTGGCGACTTCAATGCCGATTTTCACAAGTCCCGCGATAATCTGCGGAATTTCCGAGACCGAGACATCAGTCGGTGCGGCATTCGCGCTCGCTGCGCTTGCAGTGGCGGCGAAAGAGCACGACATAATCATCGTCAGCGCCAGAACGACTGCGAGAATCGATTTAAGTGCTTTTTTCATCGTTTGTTGCTCCTTTATTTTTATTTTTTCAAGCTGTATATTACAGGCGCGGACTCCACGCCTATATCACGAAGAACATATTCGTAGCTCCACTTGCTTCCCCTTGTGCGCCATGCATCCGGACCTATCCAGTGGCATTTGCGCTCATAGAGATGCACCGTGCCGAACGCATTTCTGCGGTTCGTGTAGAGCTTCACCTCTATCTCATGCCTGCCTGCCGAAAGCTCTTTAAGCTCCAGCTCATACGGCGGGAAGATTATCTCCCCCGCGTGAACGCCGTCAACAAATATATCGATCAGCGCACCGTCGTAGTGCGGGACGGTAATTTTGATATCCCCGCCGGGGCAGTCGACGCCGAAACGGTAGGTCACACAGCCGCCGTAGAACGGCAGACCCTGATTCACTATACTGCCAAACGCGAGCTTTTCGGGGCGCTTTACGAGCTTCTTGAGCCTGCCGCGCACCTCGACTCCGAAGTCGCCGAGCAGATAGCACCATTCGACATTCGTGCGCTTGCCGAACGGGAGGACGATATCGAGTATATTCTCTCCCTGTTCTATCTTCGGCAGTTCAACGGTCTTTATCGATTTGTCAACATACCAGCCGGTCACGGTGTTGTCGACCGCCTGACCGTTGAGCGTTATCTGCGCTTTCTCAGCGTCTTCAAGTGCAAGAGACACGCCGTCGAGCGCGAGCGCGCTGTCTATAGTGAATCTGAGCTTGATTTTATGCTCGGGCACGGGCTCGTGAATGACCCACGGCTGCATCACCGCGCCGCTTCGAAGCGGGAATCCGAGCTTTTCGCGGCAGATATTATCAGCTCTGAGAAGTTCCTCTTCTTCGCCGCTCAGTTCATCGCCGTCAAGCGCAAAACGCGCCATGTCAAGAAGCATGACATTCGGCTCGTCGAGCTCATATTCCGTCTCACAGGGGACTGCAATTTTCTTGTCCTCTCGCTCCTCCGGCTCAGTATACTGACCCTCGGAGCAGCCGTCATAGAGTCTGAGCAGCAGGCTGTCGTATTCATAAAGCCGTGCGCTTATCACGGTGTTGCCGTTGAGATAATCGAACTCCGCTGGCTTTATCTCGCCGCTCAAGGTGTCGTATATCACGGGCGAATATTCGCCCTTTACGGTTATTTTTATATCATTGAAATTCGTTATGTTGCAGTCATACGGCTCCACGGCGTGCGCGACAAAGAGCCACAGGCTGTCGGTATCCTCGCGCAGCTGATATATCAGCCCGTCCGAGAGATATCCGTCATCATCGCGGATGCATACGGTTCTTGACGCGTCGAGCGCAGTCAAAAGCGACGCGCGCTGATATGGTATGTGCTCACTGTTTTTGAATAGCCTCTCTCCCCTGTCGGACGGCTGTGCGTCCTCGAGAGTCGGGGCTTCGCCGAGGAATATTACCCTGCCGCCGTCCTCGCGGAACTTTTCGAGCCTGTCGAGCGTTGACGAGCGAAGCGTCTCGCACCCTGGTACGACTATCACGTCGTACTTCATCTCGCCGACTCTCAGCGGCGCGTCCGCATGCGGGCAGAGCCCGGGCAGCAGCGACTCGCTGATAAAATCGAAATCTATGCTGCCGAACAGCAGCCACTTTGTCAGATCCTGGAAATTCTTGTCAAGCTCTTCGCGGATGAGTCCCGATTTGTCGTTGGGTCCCCAGTGGAGCCAGAAGCTCTCTACCGGGTGGATAACGCCGACCTTTACAATCGGCACACCGCGGGTCATCGCCGTGTTGACTCGCGCGAAATGATCCTCAACGCAGGAATATTTTTTGTACCACGGGGACTGATAGTTTATCGAGGCGGGATAGTCTCGCTTCGCCTCGCCTGCCATGGAGACCCACGACAGGTGCGGCACGCGCACCGTGACGCCGAGAGCCGCCTGCCAGTCGCCGTTGAGTTTGTGTCCTCTGAAGTCGAAGTCCCAGTCTGTAACGCCGTAAAGCTCGGAGAGCACACCTTCATAGCCGAACTGATGCGCGGCGGACTGAGCCTGCTTCGCGGTCGTGTATTCCTTCCACGAGCAGAGCATATCAATGCCGGGCAGCCCGAACGAGCGGTATGAGCGCATCGCTTCGCCGAGCGCGCCCGTCTGGCTTTCGAGCGTCGGCTCGTCCATCATGTGACCCGTCAGCGCGATACCGTTTTCGCGGCACCAGCCGCCGACCGTATCGGCGAACGCCGAAGAAAACCGCTCCGCAATATGATCGTGATAGCGGTAACGGGCGGCGGAAACTTTTCCGTCCGGCAGATCCCAGAATATCTCCGGCAGGAACTCCATTATATCCTGAGAATATGTATCTGAATATGTCTTTGCAAAATCGTCCGTCCACGGCATGATGAGATCATCCGTGTCGGTCGAGTTGTCCATGAGCGTCTTGCGCGTGAACTGCGGCTCGTCGGTGAAAATCGCGGGGACAGTTTCATCGAACTCGTCGCCGACGACCTCTTTGTACCGCTCGTGAGTGACCTCAACGAAGCGTTCGACCGCCTTTTTGTCGAGCGTGTTGAGATAAGCCTGACCGTTATACCACGGGTTCGCGCCGCTTATTTCAAGATAGGCGTACCACTTCGTCCCCTCGGCAGGGTCGTTCTCACCGATGCGCTTGTAGCTCTTCAAATATCCGTCGGAATCGAGCACTATATCGTAGCAGGCAAGCAGCTCGCCGTCCTCGGAGCGCACTCCGCGCGATGTGGAGTCGTCCGTGAAGCCCGCAGAGCCGTCATATGGTCTTACGGTAAAGAGCAGGTGGCGAGCGCGGAAACGCTTATCTTTTGTTACTATTCCGCCGGCGGCGCCGGAGGGCCATCTGTCCTCGTCATAGAGCCACGCGAGCATTTTTTCGCTCTTCGCCTTGTCGGTGCAGGAGCGGATGAGATGCATGAACTCGTCGCTCAGATATTCCGTATCCATGCCGGTTCTGACATGCATATGAAATCCGCCGAAGCCCATCTCATGAAAAATTTCTATCTGCCGCAGAAGTTCGTCCTCTTCGAGCCTGCAGTTCCACGCCCAGAACGGCGCGGCGCGGTATTCGCTCGTCGGGGAGCGAAACAGCTCGTCAGACAGGGTGCTGAGATAATTCTTTTTATAAAGCATATATTCCTCCGCTAAAAATATCGAACCCCTTTTTGATTATATAATTATACCATAAAAGTCCCTGTCCGTTGTCACAAAAATTGACCTCGAAAGCTGTACAATTTGACGAACGACGGGCGCTTTATAACGGTTGATTTTCCGTTTCGCGTGCTCTATTATAATGATGCACGATGTATATTTGTTTAGTTCAAAGCTTCGCAATATGAACATTTTCCTGCGGCGAAGAGCAAAAAAACGGGCGGCACAGAGCTAATCTGTACCGCCCGATTCTGTTTTATATCGGCTTATTCAGCCTTTTTGTTCTTCTCTCTGTTGCCGAGCACAACATTCGTCAGGATGCCGAGGATGAGTGCGCAGGCGATGGAGGTTATCGTGACCTTGCCGAAGGAGACGGTCAGGCCGCCGATACCGGCGATAAGAATAACGGAGACAACGAAGAGGTTTCTGTTATCTTCGAGGTCAACTTTCTGGATCATCTTCAGACCGCTGACTGCGATGAAGCCGTAGAGCGAGATGCACACGCCGCCCATGACGCAGGAGGGAATCGAAGCGAGGAAAGTTGCGAAGGGCGAAAGGAACGCGATGATTATCGCGAGGACTGCCGTGCAGACGATAGTCGCAACGGAAGCGTTGCCGGAGATAGCCACGCAGGCTATGGACTCGCCGTAAGTGGTGTTCGGTGCGCCGCCGAAGACAGCGCCGACCATCGAGCCAATACCGTCGCCGAGCAGGGTTCTGTGGAGACCGGGCTCAACAAGGAGGTCAGTTTCAACTATGGAAGAGATGTTCTTGTGGTCAGCGATGTGCTCTGCGAAGACAACGAATGCAACCGGGACATAAGCCACTGCAACAGCCGCTATGTAAGAACCGCTGAGCTCGCCGAAGGCGCCGAAAGCCTTGAGGAAGGTGAAGTCGGGTATCGAAACAAAGGTTTTGACTCCCACTCCGTCAGCAACGAGTGCAGTGAAGCCGCTGAAGTCGATAACTCTGAGAGCGTCGTTTCCGGTCTTGATACCGATGACGGTGAAGATAGCCGCGACAGCGTAGCCGGAGAGGATGCCGATGATGAACGGGATGAGCTTGACCATCTTCTTGCCGAAGACGGAGCAGAACATTGTCACGAAGAGAGTGACGAGACCGCAGATGATAGCGACATAGACGCTTGCGGTCGGCTCGCCGTTGACTGCATAGGAGCCTTTCTGGAGATCGCCGATAGCGTTTCCTGCGAGCGAAAGTCCGATTATAGCGACGGTGGGTCCGATAACGGCGGCGGGCATGAGCTTATTGATCCAGCCGACACCGGAAATCTTGACCGCTATTGCTATAACAACATAGACGAGACCCGCGAACACAGCGCCGAGAATCAGTCCGAGATAGCCGAGCGCAACGGTGGTCGCGCCTGCGAAAGCGGCTGCCATTGAGCCGAGGAAAGCAAAAGAAGAACCGAGAAAAACAGGGCTCTTTGCCTTCGTGAAGAGAACATATACAAGGGTGCCTGCGCCTGCGCCGAAGAGCGCCGCGACAGTGCTCATCTGCACTTCGCCGCAGTTATAAACACCCGAAGTTATCATGGGAACTGCGATGGTCGCTGCCATAATCGCGAGCAGCTGCTGGAACGCAAAGACGATAAGCTTGCCGAACTTCGGCTTGTCTTTGATACCGTAAATCAATTTCATACTATTGACCTCCTCAAATTTTGCCTGTCTATACTCAACACAGTCCCGGTGAACCGCTTCTGCGTCAAAGTCTTATTTGCTGTATATTGAGACGCTTGTCTCATCGTCGAACGGCGGGATCTTCACAACGACCACTTCGCCGCGCGAGGTCGGCACGTTCTTGCCGACATAGTCGGCGACTATCGGGAGCTCCCTGTGTCCCCTGTCAACAAGCGTTGCAAACTGTATCTTCGCCGGGCGGCCGAGGGAGATTATCGCATCCATCGCGGCGCGCGCCGTTCTGCCGGTGTAGAGCACATCGTCGACCATGACGACCGTCTTGCCCTCAACGGAAAAATCAAGCTTGCCGGAGTTCACTGTCGGCTGGCTTGCGCTCTCGCTCAGGTCGTCCCTGTAGAGCGTGATGTCGAGATAGCCTTTCTGCGTCTTCACGCCGAGGCTCTCGATCTTTGAGGCGAGGATATCCGCAAGCGGCGCGCCTCTTCTCATTATGCCGACAAGGCATATCTCATCCGAATCGCCGTTTCGCTCGATTATCTCGTGCGATATCCGCGCGAGCGCACGGTTGACCGCCGCGCTGTCCATGATATAGGCCTTGAACTCCATTTACTCACCCCGAAGCATAAAAAAATACGATCCTGCCGCACCGACAAAATCGCACAAAAAACACGCAGATATACCCTATCCGCACTGAATATGACCATCTTGTCGGCATCTCTGTACCGCTCTTAAAGATTTTTTGCTGTGAATACTATATCATATTGTTCATCGGTTGTAAAGACCCAATTTATAGTTTTTTCAACTTTTTTCGCCGCCGAATCTTACATAAATGTAAGAACTCAGGCGCACAATGTAAGGCTTTGTTATTGAGAACGACCCACTCATTTGATATAATCATTATCGACAGGAGGAGTTTTTATGAAAACCAAAAGCAAAAATAAGAAGCTGCGCATCGCGCTCGGAATATGCATACCGCTCATAATCATTATCGCTGCGGCGTTGGCAGTTGTTATGAAATACGGACCGACATTCGGATTTTATCTCGTCCCGCCGTCGGCAGAGCGCTACGGCAAGGACGCTCTTGCAACCATAGGCAAAAGCGGGATATATTCGGGAAGCGACGAGTGGAAAAGCACTTACGAAGAATGTCTCAAGATGATAGAAAACGCCGAGAGCTATGAGGACACATACCCCGCGATTAAAAAGGCTCTTTCGGTTTGCGGCGGCAAGCACTCAATGCTCATGACAAAATCGGAATCGCAGGACATAACCGAGAGCTATGACGAGGTTCTGCCCACCGTTTCGCTCGACGGCGATATTGCAATAATAAAACTCCCCGATTTCCTCGTCACAGCCGAAGATTTCCTCGGCACAGCCGAAGCGGGACAGAAATACGCAAAAGTCGCGGAGGACTTCATTCACGAGAACCGCGATAAAATAAAGGGCGTTGTGCTCGACCTGCGCGGCAACACCGGCGGTGACATGGGTCCGATGGCGACGGCTGTCTCGTCGCTGCTGCCAGACGGCGAATTGGTTTATTATCACTACCGCAGCTACGATATCCCAGTCACGCTCAAAAACGGCGTTGTCAGCAATGCGGGCACGGGCGGCAGGAGCCTCTATCCCGAAGAGAAGCTGAATGTACCCGTTGCGATACTTACCGACGACATGACTGCGAGCTCGGGCGAAGCTCTGACGCTCTGCTTCAGAGGACTCGAAAACACAAGGACTTTCGGCGCACCGACCGCTGGCTACACGAGCGTCAATATGCTCCACAACATGTATGACGGCGCGCAGATGTATCTGACCGTCGCGTTTGACAAGGCACGCACGGGCGAGATATTCAAAGAGACTTCTATCGAGCCGGATGTCGCCACCGACTCCCCTCTTGAAGCGGCTCTTGAGTGGCTGAGAGGCTGAAAATAAAACACAGCACCCTCCGCAAAAGCGCGGAGGGTGCGTTTTAACAAAGCGAAAGGATCGGCACATCTGTGAACTGCCCCAAAATATACAGACAGCACAAAAAAGACTCCCTATGACACAATG
>OLSA01000403.1_pt1 | contig 38656 bp, 26 predicted proteins | sample 1672731 | NCBI WGS metagenome assembly OLSA01 (sample SAMEA3136718, study PRJEB25190) | human gut metagenome | biome: human gut; feature: human-associated habitat; material: faeces | place: Austria | collected 2013
TTTCAAGCTGCCGATTCAACTTTTTTAGACTATCTCTTATCCCGAACTCGCGTTTCTATGTCCTTTAACGACAAGAACTGTGCAATAGCGGTTCATGCGGGCAATAAGACCGCACGAATGTACGGGACGACATCCACTACGGGCTTTTATGCCTGTCCAAATTTCTTCTTCACTAAGAGTCATTGGACCTTTAGCTATTAGCTCATGTGAGAAGAAATAGAGGAAGTTTCGTCGGGTCTGCTCAATGAATTGCGATTTGTATTTTTCGTCGGTCATGGTATTAGTACTGATTAATTAGCGGATGCCGCGGACACGGGCATCGTACATTTCGTTGAACCATAGCTGCTTGAAGAGGGTGTTGACACGATCTTCGGTAAGCTTATTATAGAGTTCAAGCTTGGAGTCGATAAACTCCAGGAGCTCACTGTCCACTTCCTCATCAAAGCGAGCGCGGATATTGTCGCGAGAGTTTTCGGGATTGAAGAACTCCAGCAGTTCCTCGTTGTTCGTCAGCCTATCCCGGATGCGCTGTAAATCGACCTTGTCATCTTCTGTCAGGTCGATGCCGAAGGTGTCGTTCAGGGTTTTGATGATTACAGAAAGATACTCATTATCTTCCTGAGGCTGCGCGTTAACACGTCCGGCGCCAATTCCCTGTTCTTCGGAATCATTGTGCTCCAAGGCTATTTTTTTGATGCCGTCAAACTTGACCTTATAGCTGTCGAGCATCGTGCCGTCAAGTATCTCACGCTTCTCTTCCGCCGTCATCTGGGCGTTCTCGATGCGCAGTTTCATCACAAGCAGCGAGATGAACTCATAGAGCTTCAGAAGTTCCGGATCATAGAACCGTTTAATCTGACTGAGCAGATTGAACAGCGACTTGAAACTCTGGCAGTCCTTGCGGAACTCAAGATACAGGTCCTTAGGTTCCCGGGAAAGATGCTTAGCTCGGTCGGTCACTCTGTCAAGAATCGGATATACCTTTTCTTTTTCCGTTTCCCAATTGTCGCCCCATCGAATAGCAGCGAAATCGTCTAAGTCCGTTGCGGTTATGATTCCGGAATAGTTGTCGTCATAGAGGATTTTGCTTTTTAGCTGGAGCAACGAGTCTGAGTCGGTTTCTTTCTCCTCAGGCATATAATTCTTGCCATAGAAGCGCATGAAATCGGCACGCAAATCCTCCGGATCATTGACAAAGTCAAGAACCATCGTCGATGTCTTCTTCTTTCCGTACCGGCGATTCAGTCGGCTAAGAGTCTGTACCGTGGAAGTGCCTCCGAGTTTCTTGTCGACGAACATCGTGTGCATCAGCGGCTCATCGAAGCCGGTCTGGTATTTGTTAGCGACAATGAGAATACGATATTGGGGCATCTTCAGAGCATCAGGAATGCTTGTCTTGCCTGGCAGATTGTTCATCGACTGCTCGGTGTATTCGATGTCGCCGTCCTTGACGGTGCCGGAGAAAGCCACCAGGGCTTTATAAGGCAAGCGCATCTCTTGCATGATACGGTCAAACTCCAGCTTGTAACGCACGGCGTGGAGTCGCGAGCTAGTTACGAGCATAGCCCGAGCTTCCCCGTCTATTTCTTTGGATGTCTGTGATGCAAAATGCTCAACCATTATGCGGCTCTTGCGCTCTATGGCTGTCGGATGGATGTCAACGACGCTGCTGAGGAGCATCATTGTTTTCTTTCGGTCATGTTCATTATCAGGCACATCGTTGTTGCGCATGAGCTTGTAATAGCGTTTGAACGACATGACGTTCTCCAGAGGATTAAGGATAAATCCTTCATTGATGGCATCCTCCATCGAATATAGGTCGAACGGTTCTTTCGTGCCGTACTCTCTTTCACAGAAGATTTCTATAGTTTTTGGCTTCGGAGTTGCCGTGAAAGCGAAGAACGAAATATTGCTATGAGGACCAGTTGAAGCCAAATCAGCTTCGATGCGATGGGCAAGTTTGTCAACCTCTTCGCCTTCACCTGCAGCAGCTGCTTCATCTGCGGCTTCCGCTTCCTCAAACGACAGTGCCTTGCGCATCTGACGCGCGGACTGCCCCGACTGGCTCGAATGTGCCTCATCGATTATGACGGCATACTTTCGGGTCTTGTCCTTCATGATTTCATCGGCGATAACCGGAAACTTCTGGAGGGTGGTGACGATGATCCGGCGTCTGTCCTCAATAGCCTTTTTCAGGTCTTTCGACGAACATTTGTCATCGATGTAGCACACTTCGCCCTTAATCTGTTCAAACTGCTGAAAGTTGCGTTGCATCTGGGTGTCGAGGGCCACGCGGTCATTGACCACAATAACGCTATCGAAGAGGGCGCTCTCATCGGTGTAATGTTTATGGAGACTACTCAGACGGAATGCGAGCCATGTGATTGTATGGCTCTTGCCCGACCCGGCCGAGTGCTGGATGAGGTAATTATGACCTGCACCACGTTTATGTATGTCTGTAAGCAGTTTCTTCACTGCCCGGCGCTGATGCCATCGAGGGAAAATCAGAGAGGTGGATTCTTCTTCTTTGAGTTGCCCGGTCTTCTTGTCGTATTTCTTTTTGGTCTCTTTGTGGAGATTGACATAATGGCTTACAAGGTCAATGACCGAATCCCTCCGAAGTACATCCTTCCATAGGTAGTCGGTACGGTAGCCTTCGCTTTCCACACCGATATTGGCGTAGGTCTTATTATATGGCATGAAGTAAGTGTCCGCACCTGCGAGCATGGTTGTCATAAACACCTGCTCCGAACCGACGGCGAAATGTACCAGACAGCGTTTGAACTCCAAGAGTTTCTCACCCTTGACGTCGCGGTCCATCATATACTGTTTCACAGCATTGTGATGGGTCTGGCCTGTAAGCTCGTTCTTCAGCTCGAGAGTCATTATGGGCAGCCCGTTCAGAAATATGCCCATATCGATACTGAGCGAAGGGTCTTTCAGTGAGTAATGAATCTGCCGCATAAAGCCTAAGCGGTTTAGCGAGTAAAGCAATAAGTGCTCGGGAGTCTTGTCATTGACAGGCCGTGGGTACATCATTGTGAACGATGGTCCCTCCATTGTAGAGACTTCAACCTCGCGCAAAACTTTTATAATGCCGTGCTGGTCTATTTCCTTGCTGACGCGCTCGGCCAGCGTCATCATGGCTTTTTCTTCAGTGCCACAACGTTTCACGAGCAGATTCCACTGCTTGGGCTGAGTCGTGCTGACAAATGCCGCGATCTCTTCCGGGACCAGCGCGAGCTTGGCATTATACATGGTGTTGGGAAGAGAGCGATACTCCGTCTGTGGCGCTCCGTAACTGGCCGCAGGCTCTGCCACGGCATTACCGTCGGCGGGGACAAGCGGTTTCACTTCCTGTGAGGTGAGGAACTTTTCAATCTGTTCCTCCATATATTTTTCGTCGGGCTTTGCCATAATAGTCAGTTTTTAGGTTCCCAGTCGCGAAGGTCAATCTTGCCGGTGACAGCCTCGCTTATAAGCGAAGCCTTGTAGCTGCGCAGGTCAGCAATCTGCTCACGGAGATCAGAAAGCAGAGCGTCTATCTCGGCAGTCTTCTTATCCAAGAATTCTGTAAGGGCTTTCTGCTCAGCAATAGGCGGTACCGGTACTGGGAGTTTATTATACTTATCTGCAGAAATGTTAGGAATGGTCGACTGGTCGTAAATAGAATCCCTCCAATTATTATACGCTATCGAATTCGTATAATAGAGCAGAAATTCAGAATTTAACTTTTCTGCACAAGCTGCTTTAATGAGGTAACCTGCAAAACAGCAGGGATATGACTCATTAAATCTGTAAGTTTTACCAACGGTTGCTCCGCTTCGAGCAAAAAGAATATCCCCTTTTTCTAAGAGATAGAACTCTGCTTTTTCCGGAGATAACGTCTTGTAGGTATCAGGCTTAAGCAGCCCATTCTCGGAAATGTCCGTAATCCTAATATATCTCGGATGACAGGCAAAAACTTCATCTTCTGCGGTTTCGTTTGCACCGTACATCATGGCCTCTTTAAGAAGATATTTTAGCGGAATAATGCTCCAGTGGTCTGGTATATCACCAAGCCATTCGATGCCGGAAGGATGCAATGATGCATCGGGATTAAGCCCGCGGGTGACAGACTCGGTGATTACCGACTGCCTATAGCTCTGCAAATCGGCCACCATCGCCTCCTTCTCAGCAACAATCGCATCAACTTGTCCAATCTTCCAATCAAGCCATGCCGCTATCCTCGCCTGCTCCTCCTGCGGAGGAAGAATTATGGATACTTTCGATAGAATGTTCTGAGTTATAGAATATACTTTAGTTCCCATTACAGAACTGCGTATCTGGCTTCTCCATTCATCTGTGAGAAAAAGATAGGCGAGGTATTTATTATCGCTAGGATATAGGCTATGAAAAACAATAGTATGGTAGCCGGCATAGATACCGTCTCGATCAATATATGCGCAGTTCCCACATCCTTCTAAATCCTCAGAAGTATCAGCAAAAATAAAATCTCCGACATTAACTTTGGCTGATTCGAATTTATTGGTTGTGGTGGAAGGGACAAAGCGCAATAAATGGTCGTGAGTGGTCGTGCCCGGATTGACCTTAGAATGAACCTGACCATAACTGATTACAGGGACTCCTTCTGAAACGAGGTCTTCCTTAGTTATTGATAGTCCTTTTGAAAAAGCAAAACGATATTTCAATGGCACAATTTCCCAGTGCTCGGGGATTTCACCAATCCACTCAATGCCGCTGTCTTTGTATGTCTCGTACTGCTTCATGCTTATTCTTCAAATAGGTTGCGGATGCGGGCCTCGATGCGGGTCTCAGCGTGGCGTATGCGCTCGGCGATGACTTCAGAGGTTTCTGGCTTCTGATAGGTATAGAAGTATCGTGAGAAATTAATTTCGTAGCTGATGCGCGTTTTGGAGATGTCAACCCAGGAGTCAGGGTCGATGTGGGGAAGCACTTTAGTCTGGAAATATTCTTTCCAGTCATCACCGATTGCGATGGTTTCGGTGTCGGTGCTGGCAACCTCTGTCTTACCCTTCTTTTCAATGATTTTGCCATCAGAGTCACGTCTGGGCTGGCAGACGGTCAGCTCATAGCTACCGAAGAACGTATTGGGGAAGATGCGGCAGTTGTCGTTCTCTTCAAAATTGAGGTAGAGGTCCAAGATGCGCTGCACGTCATCATCGAGGATGTCGTTGCGTTTATTGCCAAGGCTCTTCTTCGCCGGGTGGCAGATGTCGATGGCATTGATGAGTTGTACTTTGCCCTTGCGCTCCGATGACTTATTGTTGGTGATAAACCAGAGGTAGGTGTTGATGCCTACGTTGTAGAAGAGATCTTTGGGGAGGGCTATGATAGTTTCCAGCCAGTCGTTTTCAATGAGCCATTTGCGGATGTTGCTCTCGCCGCTGCCTGCGCCTCCTGAGAAGAGCGGCGAGCCATTGGAGACGATGGCGATACGGGTTCCATCCGGTTCCATCTTGCTAATCATGTGCTGCATGAACAGCAACTGCCCGTCGGAAATGCGAGGAGTACCCGCTGAGAAGCGGCCATTGGGGTCGAGACTCTCGTTGAGAACGAAGGCTTGGTCTTTCTTCCACGTCACTCCGTAGGGCGGATTGGCCATGATGTAATGGAAAAGGTTGCTCTGGAACTGGTCGTTGCTGAGGGAGTTGCCAAGACGTATGTTACGCGCGTCTTCACCGGTAATCAAAGCCTCCGACTTGGCGATGGCATAGGACTGCTCATTCAGCTCCTGTCCAAATGTCTGGATAACAGGCTGAGACTCCTCGTCGCACATTTCGCGGATAAACTGTTTGCCGAGATTGACCATGCCGCCTGTGCCGCAGGTGGGATCGAAGATGGTGCGGATAATGCCGCGACGGTTGAGTTTGTCGCGGTCGGGAGTGAACAGAATGGCCGACATCAGGCGGATAACGTCACGGGGAGTGAAGTGCTCACCGGCTGTTTCGTTGCTTTGTTCATTTGAGATACGTATAAGTTCCTCAAACACATAGCCCATGTCATGGTTGTCATACTTTTCAGGAGCGAAGTCAAGAGCTGCTACAGCCTGAATCATCTGGTAAAGGAGTCCATTGCGGACAAGACGCGCTACGACTTTGTCGAATTGGAAGTTGCGCAAAATCTCCTTGACTTCAGGCGAGAACCCATTCAGATAATTGTCGAAGTTGATGCCTATGTTCTTGGCATCGTCAACGAGCGACAGCAATGTATGGCGTGAAGTGTTGTAGAACTTCATACCTCCCGTGGCCTTACGGAGGATGGGGTCGAGCTTGTCCTCGGCCACTTTGTCCTTGAAATTTTCGTATGCTGCCCGGACCTTGGCATTGACAGGAGCGAGGATGCAGTCGATGCGGCGAATCACCACAAAGGGAAGAATCACCTCGCCAATCTCGTTCTTCTTGAATGTGTCGCGCAACACATCGTCAGTGATGCGCCACACAAATCCTATGTCGGGTCTCTTGTTATTCTGTTCCATCTTTTGTAAGAGGAGGTCTTTCTGATTTAACTTTTGATTTTTAATCGTCTATCGCAAGAATCTGTGCTGAATCTTGAAATAAGAATCCATCAAAGCGCCATTGCGGTAGAGTTGGCCTGAGGGCGCCTGTGCCCGGCATTGAATCTGAATATATTCATATAGATCATCCAAGTCATACCGGAGACGCTTCTCTTTCATCTCCTCATCCGAACCCATATGGATGAGTTCAAATAAAGGATAAATATATATGGTTTGGGATGCTCTTGCTATACCATTTGACAATGCTGCCAGTTTATATTGGGCATCCAAAACATATGTATTCGTCAGTATTCTGCGATTGTGAATCAATTTATGGTGGTCATCACCTGATGAGAAAAAGAGAACTTCTATGCTTATTGGATATGACCTACTTATTCGTTTCTTCAGTTTGTTTATAGCTGTAGCTATCTGAGCATTCGTTAAGTTTGTTCGCGACTTTCTTTTCGCTTTTGCTTCATCGGTATCTGTTAGTAGAACACCGATATGATAGGTATCCGAAAATGTATCTGGCAATATTTCTTCAATGATTTCCCTCAAGTTCACAAGCCCGTAATTCCGAGACTGATCATAACAATCTTGACGTTCATCCCAATAATCGTTTTCAAAGAGATGGGCATCTATGATTAATGCTGAATTTGTAGGGGAATTCTTGAATTTCTTGAATATGTCCTTCCAGTCTTTTCCTCTTTCTCCTTCCACTTGCTCTGCCGAACCATGTATTTTTGTAAGGGCAGAATGGTCCATTACTGATAAAGATTGGCATATTACGCCATAGCTGTCTTGAATGCTTTTGGCATAAGCGGAAGGAATATCCAACAGATATATGCCGCATGGCTCCTCCAGAACTTTTTTGGGCTCGGTGAGTACTGCCTTGATGAGATTGTCCTTGGATGTGTCAATCTTGATCGAGGCATCAAGAAGGAAGAGCGGGTCTTCATCATCTAAGGGTATATCAATATCCTCTGTGGTGAAGACTTCTCCAAGTTTCATAATCATGTCTTGCCAAGGATTGAGCTCATCAGAGTGACAAATCTGGTCAAGCACAGTTGATGTGGTGAATATCGCTACCATTATTTTCGTGCTTTTTCCTTTTTTAGAATCTCCATGTGCCACTTGGCCGACTCATCGAAGAAGCCTTCTTCGAACTTGTTCTCGAATCTGCCTGAGGGGAGGAACTTCATGTCATAGGGCCTACCTTCTCCGGGGAAATAATAAACCTTGAAAGGATTCTGCTTCTCCAGTTCTTCCTCGGTGAGGTTCATCTCAGCCACCATCACCTGAGTACGACGAACCAGGTACTCCGAGTGAGTCTCTATGAGGAATCTGTAGCTCTCGTCCTTTGTGACGTCCGCGAAGAGGTCAGCAAGTTTGCTCTGAAGGCGAGGATGAAGGTTCTGCTCCGGTTCCTCCACTATAATGAACTTGGGAATATAACTCTTTCCGCCGTCTTTGCCATGGTGGCCTTCTTCGAACATGATAGTGGCAAGACCAAAGAGGAGTACCATCAGCTGGTTTGCGCCCATGCCAAGGTCTGCGAGGTCTACAAAGCCGTCCGGGGTCTCAATCTTGACGGTGTAACCTTCACCTCCGATAGAATCAATCTTATAGTTGGTGCCCAGTCCGAACTCAACCATCCATTTACGGATGAAAGTATCGGGCATATCGCCGGGATTAATGCCACGACGGGCATACTCGTGGATGGTCTGGGCCACAAAGTCGTTCTTATCGTCGATGGTGTAGAGCATCTTCTGGGACACTCCATGCGCTTGCAGGTAATAGACATGGGGAAGACGCAGTTCCTGGTCAAGCGCCTTAGCGCTTTCAAGAATCAGGGACAGCTTGTCGCCGAGGACTTGCTCGTTTGAACGATCCTCAGGCGTGCCGTTCCAGATTTCTTCCTTTTGCTCCTCTTCGGTGAGAGTTGTGAGTTCGTCATCGTCTAAACCGATTACACGCACGGTCTTGGAGCCTATGGTGCTGACATAAGCCTCAATGTTTTCAATATAGGCAGCGAGTGCGCTATTGGTTACGCGATTGAAGCCTTTGATGCCAAGATAATTGTTGAGGTCAGTCTCTGCAACAGCAGATTCACTCTTACGAGAAGAGATCTGAACAAAAGCATTCCGGATTTTCAGAAGCTTTTCAAGTTCTTGGTTGGCCAAAGCAGCCTCAAGAGGATCATTCTCCGTCTCCAAGGCATCTCTAATTTCAACTATGCGAGCCTGTATCTTGTCGAATTTAGGATCGCCGTTCCCTTCAACTTTTTCAAATCGCGCACTCATGCGATGTGTGTTGAAGTTGAAGTCGTAAAGAATATGGCGCTGGGAATCCCAGATTTCAATAGCGGCAATCTTTCCAATGGGCAACTCTTCTCCGGCTCCATCAGGTTCCACAGTTACATATACTTTAAAGTTGGAGATGCAAAGCGCAAACTCCATAGATTTCTCCTTAGCGCCTCGAGTAAGGGAACGCTTGAAAGTTCCAAGACCCAGGTCGTGGAAATCGTTAGCGTCGAAACGGAACTGAGGGGATTGAAAGCCATCCTCAAAAATAGAGTTGGCTGAGCCTCTCTTCCACTTTAAAGTGCGCAGATTGTCAAACACTAACAGAAGGGCTTTCTGAAGTGTAGACTTTCCAGCATTATTGCCGCCGACCAGTATGGTGATGTCTCCGAATGTGAACTCGGGGGATTTGGCGAAGCGGCGGAAATTTTCGAAGTGGATTGATTTCATATCGTGGTTGTTTCTGATTTACGATGCAAAGTTACTGCTTATAGGTTCAATCTAAATGAACCTGAAAATAATTTTTGAAATTTTTTTCGATTCGTGCCGACATTTCTTGTTTGACATTGGCCGGAGAGAGTACTGTAAAGCGCTCGCCGAAGGACAAAAGCAACTGTATAAGTTCAAAATTCGGTATGACCGAGATGGAAATGACAGCAGAACCGTCGGGGTTCGTCTGGATAACGGTTTGGGTAGAATGCAGCGGTTTGGAAAGCGTATAAGGAAGTTGCTCTTTGCTAACAAGAATCTTAATATCCTCCGGTCTTGCATCCGGTTTTATGCTGACTCCGATTACATTGTCGAAATAAGAATGGAAATCAATCTCCTTATTAGGAATGTATTTGATTGTTGACCGTTCTATCGACACTATTCGATCCAGTGGATAGTTGGAGATACTGCCAAAATCTTCATCTCGTCCGAAGAGGTACCACCGTTGGTTGTACTGTTTAAGGAAATATGGATGCACGGTAGCCGTAATGTCAACATTCTTATATGTGTGGTAATTTAACCGAATTACTTGGCGGTTTGTGATGTGCTCAAAGAGGGGCGTGAAGAACTCAAGGCCTTTCAGTTGCTTGTTGTCATGAAATCCTACCACAGACTGCGACTCCGTATTGACTGCCGATTGAATATGGGCGTTAAGTTCGTTGACCCACTCGAAGCCGGGCATTCCGTCAAAGCGTCTGAGAACTGCGACAGACTGCGACAGTTGGGCAATGTCATCTTCAGAGAGAGGCGTATTATATATTGAGAAATCAGGGTCCTCGTAGCGATAGCGGATATTGCGACCATCCTTTACCGCCTCCACAAGTATCCCATAACGACTCTCAATAGATAGAATGTCATTGCGTACAGTATTGGACGCAGTGATTGGTGGTTCACCGCGGCGATTGAGAGCCTCATTGCATTTCTCCATTATCTCGTAAGTCGAATATCCTCTTCGATTCCGCAGACAACGGTCGATAATCATCTCTCTATATGCTCCGTTTTTGACGTTCGCCATGGCATCGTTGGTTTATAGGTGCAAATATAATGAATATATCTGAAATATTGAGTGTATTTGCCTCAGAATTTGTGTGTAATGGCCACGGATCTTTCATTTGCAGGTTCAACTGGCAAGTGCAAAATTAGCGATTTGTTTGAAGAGCTCGGTCTTCGGATTTGAAAAATTGAGTTTTTTTCTTGGCCTGAGGTTGAGTTTCTTTGCCACGTTCTTTACGTATTGGTCAGGAATGTTGTTGAAGTTTGACTTCTTAGGGATATATTGACGGATGAGTTTGTTGACGTTTTCAACAGCTCCTTTCTGCCATGAGCAATAGCTGTCGGCAAAGTAGACCGTAACGTCGTCAAGCCCTTTCATGCTCAGACCGGCAGTTATGTCCAGATGAGCCGCGAACTCGCTGCCATTGTCCGTTGTAATGGTTTTTAAGTACTTACGATAAGCGTACAGCAGCCTTACGACTGCCTTCGCCAATGGCTTGGCCCTCTTACCATACGGCAGCTTCTCCATCATCACGAAGCCTGTCATACGTTCAAGCAGCACAAGTATAGCGTGCCCGTAGGAATCGACAATAAGATCCATCTCGAAGTCTCCGAAGCGTTTGCCGTTGGCTTCAGCCGGTCGGTCGTGTATGCTTATGCGATTGGCTATGTTTGTGGCCTTGGTGGGCTTGCGCTCACCTTTGGACCTCCGCTTAAAGTTGGGATGGCGACGATGGCGGCGCAATTCTCCGCTTTCGTCAGCATTTATGATATTATAGATGCTCTGTATGGAAACCGAAACGCCTTCCTTTGACAATACGCCTCTGATCTGTTCCGGTGACCACTGGTAATCTATAATCATCTGTTTTATACGCCATACCAGAATGCTGTCAAGCCTCTTGTTGGCAGTGACGCGTTTCCTGCGCTCAAGAGCTTTTGCATGAGCCTTGTCCCACAGATAGTTGCCTTTGGCCGTGGAGTTGCGTTTAATCTCCCGGCAAAGCGTTGACTGACTGCACCCTACAATGAGGGCGATTTCTTTTCTCGGAGTTTTTCTTTGCAGCAAGGCGAAAATTTGCGACCTTTGCTGCGAGGTTAATTGATGATACATAAGACAATACAAAATTAGTTAATCTCGGGGAGACTTCGGTCTCCTTTTTTTATTTTGTATTGCCAGTATACACTGCTGCCGTCCGCTCTTGGGGGCGGTTTAGGCCGCCCCCGCCGCTCGGGCATCCCCTCGCCAGAAGGAGAGAGGAGAATGAGTAATTCCTACCTCAAAGTTTTGCACTTCGATTTGGAATCTTCAACGGATCTTTCATTTAAGATTGACGTGGCGTTTGAGAATATGTGTTATTTTATAGCGTGTATTGTAGTTACGCCACAAATTTACCGCTGTATACAAGGAGCGGAAAAGACACTCAGTTTCAGAGAAAATAAGTAACTTTGCACTTATGAAATGGACAGAAGAAGAAATAGAGGAATATAAGAAGAAATGCCTTGAAGCGTTTCAGGGCAAGCTGGGAATACGCCTATTGACCGATATATTGCACAATATGGCTTTACATCGTTCAATGTCCCCAATGATAATGAACGATTCGCTTTAACAGCTGAGCCACTATCATTCTGCCATAGCTTCGTTGAACCCGACAAAGAATATCGCATGTACAAGAATAACGATGACCAACTATTTGCAGCAGATGAAACAAATGGCCGCTTTGGTCTAATATGTCCTAAAATAGAGTTGGCACCAATCCTGGGTATAAATTACGAATCATCATTGACAGGTGAAATTTTTTACCGTACAATAGCAAACTTCATTCAACCCTAGAAAAATGTGATTGAGCGTAAAGGAGACGTATATCCTCACGGAGATCTCAATCAGCATTTATTGAATGTAGTTCGAGAATCAAAACCATATGTAACTGTTCGCGAATTTCTCGAAGAACTTATTGAGTTCATTGGTAATCAAGCATTTTATTTTACGAGAGAAGTTTATACCAGGTGGAAATTAGGGCCGCAATATCCTGAACTTGACAGTTGCTTTTTGGCAAAAATCAAGAAGTCGGCTAACCGATTCAATAATAACAAATCCAATATAGACTTTTAGTCAAACAACCAACACAGCGAGAGCCACTCCCTGTGGAGCGGTCCTGCGGTCAGAGAGAGAGGAAGCGGTCAGTCGTGGATAAAGACGTAGCCGTCCTCCATAGTGTAGTCGTACATGAAAGGTCGCGGGCATACTTTTCGTAGTCGAAGTAGTTAGAAAGATTGCCCATGAGCCTATCGAGGTCGTAAAGCTCGTTGACCATGTATTCGGCGAAGTCTTCCTCCGACTTGTATTCGCCCTGAAAGCGGTCCTCGAAGCGGTCGAGGCAGTCGAGGTCGAAGCAGGAGACGTAGGCGTTCACGGCGTCGGCATCGTAGCGGTCGCACAGTTCCATATACTCTTTGAGCAGGTCCCACTTTTCCTCGATAAAGAGGTCGTCGCCGTCGAGACCCTGGGGCAGATATTCCCAGTCCTGCGCGTCGAGTTCGGGGTCGGGTTCATCGGCGTGGATAGCCTTGCAGAAGCTGATGAAGTCCTCGAAGTCGTCGAAGGTAGTGAGGTCGATCCAGAGGCCGCAGAGATTGCCGTCGTTGTACTTGGCCCATGTGCCGCAGTAGATAGAGGGATTGCCGTCGCAGTCTGACTTGTGGTCTGCCACGTCAGAGGCGAAGCTGTCGGCGATAAAGCCGAGGTCATCGAGGCGTTCCTCCACCGAGGGAGTGATGTTGAGTTCTCCGAATTGCAGTTTGATTTTCATAACTTTTGAAGTTTGAGGGTGTAACATACGGTTCATTTTTTGAAGTTTTACGCTGCAATCAGAGGGGGAGCCATTGAGCGGCCAAATGCAAATAATCCCGAGGAAAAATTTTAAGGCCCCGGTGCCGGTAAATACTACCGACCAATATTAGTCGGTGGAGATTTATAAAATTATTCCGAAGCCCCGGAGGTGGCGGCGAGGCACGAAGCCGGGATAGCGCAGCGATATTTTCATCAGGGCGCGGCTCACCCTAACTTTGCGGCAGGAAAACTAAAAATGGGCCTATGCGGAAGCCGGGACGGAAGAAGTAACAGAAAATCGCAATGCGAGGACACAATACCCTCGGTGGGAATATGGAACGCCCGCAGACCCCGGCAGCCGACAGCCGCTCCGATGCGGCAACAAGTCAGGACGCAGACACAGGCAAGCCCTCCTGCGGCGCAATGGGCGGTGCAACGCCAAACGGCAGACTCGCAGGACTCAGACCGCACAACCTTGACTTTGAGGCCATCAGCTTCGCTATCCGCGCAGCACCCGACCACGACAGCGCAGGAATGGGTCTGCCCGTGGGTCAGGCCAACGACCTCCGAGGGAAAGAGGGCTCAAAGAGTGCCTTGTGCGACAGCCACGATGAGCGGTGAACGCACTCCTGCCCGACTTCGACTGCATCAGCTGAGGACGCAGGGCGAATGTCAGAGGAAGGCAGAATATATGGTCATCGGGCTTCCTCGAAAGGCTGATGGGAAATCTCACTGCTCCGACGAGAAAGCCGCGACCTTTGTACGACTGCACGGAGGAAGGCCACGTCTCACGACCGACAGCATCCGCACTCCCGCAGGGCTGCTCCGCAGGGGTAGCTCTCTATATAAAAATGAAGCTATGCTACCACCAAAAAAAATTCCACTAACTTTGTGGCGGAATGAATATGGCTGTTTTTCGGAGAACGCCATTGCGCTCAAATGCTTTGAAAGAAATTGAAAAGAAGATTGCGGGCAAATGTTGCGCGGAATATTTTAATTTTGCCCGTAATTTGCCCGCAGAATATAAGAAAAACGACCTAAATCAGTGATTATCACGTCTTTAAGTCGCTTTTGGGGTGCCCAGAACAGGACTCGAACCTGCACGCCTCTCGGCACGCGCACCTGAAACGCGCGCGTCTACCATTCCGCCACCTGGGCATCGCGTTTTGGTTGTGCAAAGTTACGATATTTTTTTTATCAAACAAACATAGTTGAAAAATTTTTAATGATCTTTTCGGGAAGGAGCAATTGGGAAGGACCAATTGGGTCAACAGTGAGGGATTAACCTGGGAGGTCCCACCGGATTAGCATGGCAGCGTCAACTGGTCAGCTGGGCCGGATTCGCCTGTGAGTTCCAACCAGGTCAATAGATAAGTGCCTGCTTGGACGGGCAGTGAGACCGTGTTTCTGGGAATGCTTTCTATAACAATATATGATGGCTCGGCGATAATTTGTAATCATTTGGATGTCAGTAAAATAGATAAGGAGTTCCGCTGCGGTTAATTGTTTGATATTCAGGTGTTTGTTATTGCTAAAGACGGCGACACCCCGTGTCGTTGACATGGGGTGATGGAATGATATGTGTGTGATGACGTTTTGGTAAATTGAGATAATGTATGTTGTGCTATAGATATGGTCGGGAGAAGGGGTAGGTGAAAATATGCTGTAATTAATAATAATTAACAATTTTAGGGGGGTAATGTGAAAAGTTATTTAACTTTGTGCCGATTTATTAATTTAATTCTTGATTCTATGAAAAAGTTTTTTCTTGCAATGATGTTGATTCTTTCGGCATCGTTTGCGGTGGTTGCCGCTACGCCCGAGGAAGAGGCGGCTACGCGTATCGCTAATCTCGAAAAGATGCTCAAGTCCATGCCTGCGGCAACGGGTGTGGCAGATCTGGATGCCTATGTAAAGGCTTCGGCCGATGCTGGAACGCTTGCCGTGTCCAACAGCGTGCTTCTCAAGGCTGTCGTCGAGGGCGATGCTACTCCTGAAAATATTCTGAAGCTTGGCCTGGGGGTTAAGGCCGAGCAGGAAGCCCTTACGGAATCCACAAAGCTCGCTCCGAAGGCTGCTGAGGGGATGAAGTCGCTTAATCCTATGAAGATGGGTAAGGCCAAGAAAGCTCTCGACTTCGGCAATAAATGCAATCAGATTGTAACTGAAGAGACTGCTTATCAGGCTGAGGTCGTTGCCAAGCTTGGTAAATAAAGCTTGGTAAATAATGAGTGTGAGCGAAACGCTCCCGTGAAGGAAAGTAAGTGGCCGGTCGGACGGTTGGCGTATGAGCGCCGGCAGTCTGTCCGGCTGCACTTTTGTCGCGCGCCCAAATTGGCTTCCGGTTGGATGCGTGTCGCCCCGATGCGCTGTCAAGGGGCCTTATTATTAAGAATTTCGCGAGATTTTGCGGAAAAGCTTGGTGAAATAGAATCAATTGATTAACTTTGCACGGTTTTTCAGCCGACAGCAACAATGGGAAAATTCAGCCAGTTCAAGCTTCCTCTCAAAAGCATGTCGCCGGGTGTACATGAATTCGACTACCGCCTCGGCAAGCAGTTTTTTGAGGATATGGAGAGCTCCGACGTGCGCGATGCCGATGTGCATGTGCATCTTACGGTGACGTATGCCAACGATGTATATGCGCTGGCTTTCGTTTGCCGTGGGACGGTGACAGTGCCCTGCGACCGCTGCCTTGACGACCTGACGCTGGAGGTCGACGCCTCCTACGGTATCAAGGTGAAGTATGGCGACTCCTATCGCGATGATTCCGATGAGCTGATGGAGATTCCAGAGTCTGACAACGACCTCAACGTGGCGTATATGATTTTCGACACCGTGTCGCTTGCCATCCCCATCAAGCATGTACACCCTATGGGTAAATGCAACCGGGCAATGAGCAGTCTGCTGAAAAAGCACAGGGCCACCGACGCCTCCGATCCGGATTCGGAACTTGAAGACCAGCTTATCGACGAGATGGATTCGATGCCCGATACCGCCGACGGCGCCGCTCAGGCTTCGACCGACCCGCGTTGGGACGCTTTGAAAGGGCTACAGCCCGACGGAGGGGAATGAGACGACAATCTGACGCCCCCAAACGAAAGACATAAACTGAACAATAAAGAATAATATAGAAGAAAAGAATCATGGCACATCCTAAACGACGTCAATCCAAGACACGTACGGCAAAACGCCGCACCCACGACAAGGCCGCTATGCCCACGCTGGCAATCTGCCCCAACTGCGGAGCATGGCATGTTTACCACTGCGTTTGCAATGAATGCGGTTACTATCGCGGAAAAATTGCAATCGAGAAGAACGCTGTGGTATAACGGCGCATCACGACCGAACGGCTGCACCAGACTGACGACTGAACTCCCGGCGAGCGAGACGTCTTTCCCCGGGGCAGCCTTTTAGCAATTACAGATTTCAAACAAGAATGTCCGGAGGCACCTCCGGCCACGCGACGCGGGGCCCGGCACCTCCGGCAAATGCACACATATACCGATATGCTCAACGCAAAAATCTCTGGTATCGCCTCGTATATCCCCGATGACATCCTCGACAACGAAATGCTCTCGAAGATGGTCGACACCAACGACGAGTGGATTACTACCCGCGTGGGAATCAAGGAGCGTCGCATCCTCAACAAGCCCGTCGGCTCAAGCTATATGGGCATCGAGGCGGTGAAAAAACTGCTGGCCGATACCGGAACGGATCCCGGAGAAATCGACCTGCTTATCTGCGCGACATCCAATCCCGACTACCGTTTCCCTTCCACCGCATCGATAATCTGCGAGGGCACAGGACTTAAGAATGCTTATGCCTACGATATTCAGGCCGCCTGCGCAGGCTTCATCGTAGCGCTCGAAGATGCCAACGCATATGTAAAGAGCGGTCTCCGCAAGAAAGTTGTGGTCGTTGCCACTGAAAAAATGTCGTCGATGGTCAACTATAAGGACCGCGCCACATGCCCGCTTTTCGGCGACGGAGCCGCTTGCGTGCTTGTAGAACCCACCGAGGATACCTCCAAGGGTGTAATCGACGCCGTATTTCATGTAGATGGCCGCGGACTGGAGCATCTGGTCATGTGGGGAGGCGGTTCGGCAGAGCCTACGACTCAGGAGACACTCGACGCCGGAAAGCATTTCCTTTTCCAGGACGGCCGCAACGTCTACAAGAATGCCGTTACCGACATGTATACCGCATCCGTCGACATTCTCAACCGCAATAATCTCACCGCCGAGACCATCGACTGGCTTGTGCCTCATCAGGCCAACCTGCGTATTATCGAGGCCGTAAGCTCTCGCGCCGGGATTCCGGAAGAAAAGGTGCTGGTCAACATCCAGCATACCGGCAACACATCGGCAGCTTCCATTCCTCTCTGTCTCGACGAATTCAAGAATAAGCTCAAGAAGGGCGACAAAATTCTCCTCACCGCTTTTGGCGCGGGCTTCACATGGGGCTCGATGCTGCTGGTGTGGGATATTTGACCCTCTTTATCCCTGAATACCAAACCGAAATAGCATCTTCCCACCAAAGATGCTATTTTTGTTTTATTAAACCCCCGGGAGCGGCCTCTTATAAACCCTAGACGACTCCGGAGCGTTTATAAGATGCTTATCAATCCGAAATATAACAATCCGAAAACTATGACAGAAGATAAAAATACCCGTATCTCTGACGAGATTGAGCGTCAGGACGCTGAATCGCTGCTTGCAGCCGCAACCGATGCCGTAAGTTGCCCCGGTGAGGCGCCTTCCGAATGTCGCGAAGGCCATAAGGCCGGATTCGTTAACATTGTGGGGAACCCCAACGTGGGCAAGAGCACGCTGATGAATCAGCTCGTTGGCGAGCGCGTGAGCATCATAACCTCTAAAGCCCAGACAACGCGCCACCGCATCACCGGGATAGTAAATACGCCTGACTATCAGATTGTTTTCTCCGATACCCCCGGTGTGCTCAAACCCAACTACAAGCTGCAGGAAAGCATGCTCGGATTCGCTCAGGGCGCACTTACCGACGCCGACGTGCTCCTATACGTTACTGACGTCGTGGAGGACCCCACCAAAAATGCCGATTTCCTTGCGCGCGTGGCCAAGGAGAAGATACCTGTGCTGCTGGTAATCAACAAAATCGACCTTCTGAAAAACAATGGGGAACTTGAGGCTATCGTAAGCCGCTGGAAAGAGATTCTTCCCAACGCCGAGGTGTTCCCGCTGTCGGCCAAAGAGAATTTCAACGTTGCCAACCTCATGGCCCGCATTGTGGAGCTCCTCCCGCCTTCGCCCCCATACTTCGGGAAAGATGCCTTGACCGACAAGCCCGCCCGCTTTTTCGTCACCGAAATTATCCGCGAGAAAATCCTCACCAACTACGACAAGGAAGTGCCATATTCCGTAGAGGTGATTGTGGAGAAGTTCGACGAATCCGAGAACGCCATCCACATCATGGCCACAATCTATGTGGAGCGCGACTCGCAGAAAGGAATCCTCATCGGCAAAGGAGGCGCCATGCTTAAGAAAGTCGGCACCGAAGCCCGCAAGGACATAGAGAAGTTCTTCGACAAGCGGGTATATCTCGAACTCTTCGTCAAGGTCGAACCCAACTGGCGAAACCGCGAGAACAAGCTTAAGGCTTTCGGCTACATGGAATGATGGGCCTTAGCCTTTCCACGTCTGCATGTCCTTCGGCGTAGTATCAGCATTTATACCGCCCATCTTGGGTTTTGGGAGGATTTTAGTTAACTTTGCAATTGAAATTTAACATCAACGAATCAACGCAATGTCGCAACTCGTAGCAATAGTCGGACGTCCGAATGTGGGCAAATCCACGCTGTTCAACCGCCTGACCGAAACCCGCCAGGCCATAGTCGATCCGACGGCCGGAACAACCCGCGACCGCCAGTATGGCAAGGTCGAATGGTGCGGACGTGAATTCTCCATCGTCGACACCGGCGGATGGGTGGTGAATTCCGACGATATTTTCGAAGGCGAGATCAACAAGCAGGTCGAGCTGGCCATCGAGCAGGCCGACGAAATCCTTTTTGTAGTCGATGCCATGAACGGCGTGACCGATCTGGACGACCATGTGGCTGAAATTCTGCGCAAGTCGCGCAAGCCGGTCATACTTGTAGCCAATAAGGTTGATTCCAACGACTGGCTCTACAACGTGCCTGAATTCTATAGCCTCGGGCTCGGTGATCCGTATCCCGTCAGCGCCATCAACGGCTACGGCTCCGGCGACCTCCTTGACGAAATCGTAAAGAAACTCCCCGAGCCTACCGACGAAGAAGCAGACCTTGAGGAGATTCCGCGCTTTGCCATCGTCGGCCGACCCAATGCCGGCAAATCCAGTCTCATCAACGCATTCATCGGCGAGGACCGCCATATCGTCACCGATATCGCCGGAACCACACGCGACAGCATCTACACGCGCTACAACAAGTTCGGGTTCGACTTCTATCTGGTCGACACCGCCGGCATACGCAAGAAGCAGAAAGTCAACGAGGATATCGAGTACTATTCCGTTATCCGGTCTATCCGGGCCATCGAGGCCAGCGACGTCTGTATCCTTATGATCGACGCCACCCGCGGCATCGAGGCTCAGGACGCCAACATCTTCGGTCTGATTCAGCGCAACAAAAAGGGGCTGGTGGTGTGCGTCAACAAATGGGATATAGCCGAGGACAAATCCATACAGGCGCAGAAGCATTTCGAGGAGGCAATCCGTAACCGCTTCGCCCCGTTCACCGACTTCCCGATAATATTTTGCTCGGCCCTGACCAAGCAGCGTATTTTCAAGGTTATAGAGACTGCTGTCGACGTATACCGCAACCGCCGCCGCGAGGTGCCGACCTCGCAGCTCAACAAAGTAATGCTCGAGGCTATCGGGGCATATCCCCCTCCGGCCAACAAAGGCAAATACATCAAGATCAAGTACGTCACCCAGCTGAAGGGCGCTCAGGTTCCGACGTTTATCTTCTTCTGCAATCTCCCGCAGTGGGTAAAGGAACCATACCGCCGTTTCCTTGAGAACAAAATCCGCGAGAACTGGGATTTCAACGGTACCCCCGTCCAGGTGTTCATGCGCGAGAAGTAATATCCCTCCCCATCTCCCTTTCCGCCTCCACCCCGAATATCGCCTTCAACGATGAGCAACAACAATAATCATCCGCTCGGCCAGGCTCCCTGGTTTCATGTGATTCTTTCCACCGGTTTCGGCGCAGGTTTTGTGCCCGGAGCGCCGGGTACGGCCGGAGCATTCGTGGCTCTTGTCATCTGGTATGTGCTTTATCTCGTTCTGAGTCCGGTAGCGCTTATGTGGGCCACTATCGCTCTTGTGGTTGTCACACTCGTGGCCGGAGCGTGGACTTCCGGAATTATGGAAAAATACTGGGGCGAGGATCCGCGGTCGGTGGTAATCGACGAATACCTCGGCACGTGGATACCCATGCTCGCCGCCGGCGTGGCCGGCCATCCGGGAATTACGGCCATTCTGGCAATTGCCGGATTCGCTGCCTTCAGGGTCATCGACATAGTAAAGACTCCGCTGGCGCGTCGTATGGAACGCGTGGGTGGCGGCTGGGGCGTGATGCTCGACGACGTCGTGGCCGGCTTCTATGCCCTGCTTATCGTAATCGTGCTCCGCTACAGTATTCTATGATTCACTGCCAGTGGAGCTGTAGATATAAAATAATTTTGAACGGTTACTTAATATCCTTACATTTCATCTGCTTACATGACCGCAACGCCTCCCAAGGCTGCCGGAGGGAATGCCTATCCGGGGCTTACTGATATCGAGGTGGCAGAAAGCCGCCGCCTCAACGGTTCCAACGTTCTTACACCTGCCGAACCGGTGCCCTGGTACCGTCAGTTTCTTGCAAAATTCCGCGACCCGCTGATTATAATTCTGCTCGTGGCAGGGCTGCTGTCCGTATGCATATCGCTTTACGAGTATTTCTCGCTTGAGCAGGGGCCGACTGTATTTTTTGAGCCGGTAGGCATATTCATTGCCATACTCCTTGCCACAGGGCTTGGTTTCTACTTCGAATGGCGCGCCAACAAGGAATTCGCCATCCTTAATCAGGTGAACGACGACGAGCCGGTGCAGGTGATGCGCAACGGTAATCCTACCTCCGTCCCGCGGCGCGATGTGGTGGTAGGAGATATACTCCTGCTCAATACCGGCCAGGAAATACCGGCCGACTCGCGGCTGCTTGAGTCTATGATGCTCAGCGTAGATGAATCCACCCTTACGGGCGAGCCGATTGCGCGCAAGAGCGCCGATCCGGAGCAGCAGGACCCGGAAGCGACCTTCCCCACCGACATGGTGCTGCGCGGCACACGGGTGATGGAGGGGCATGGCGTGGCACGCGTAACCGCCGTAGGCGACGATACAGAGAACGGCAAGGTTTTCGAGGCGACCCGCATTGACGATTCGGTACGCACGCCGCTCACCGAGCAGCTCGACCGGCTCGGACGCCTTATAGCCCGCATGAGCTATATCGTTGGCGCGGCCGTTGTAATCGGCCGTGTCATCATGTATCTTCATATGAACCCGTCCTTCGAGCTGGTTCCCTTCCTCACATATCTGCTCCAGACGCTGATGATTGCAGTTACGCTTGTGGTTGTCAGCGTGCCGGAAGGGCTTCCGATGGCAGTCACGCTCTCGCTCGCCTACAGCATGCGCCGAATGCTGCGCACCAACAATCTCGTTCGAAAACTCCACGCCTGCGAGACGATGGGAGCGACCACCGTGATATGCACCGACAAGACCGGCACACTCACGCAGAACCGCATGCAGGTCTACAGCTTCGATTTCTACGGGCTGCCGCCGGAAGGACTCCGGTCTGATACCGCTCTCGCCCGCTTGATTGCCGAGGGTATAGCCGTCAACTCCACGGCGCGACTCGACCGTAGCGGTGAGGGATTGCCTTCCGTACTCGGCAATCCCACCGAAGGCGCTCTGCTTCTCTGGCTCGATGCCAACGGGATAGATTATGAGAGTCTGCGCAGGCAGTTTACGCCTGTCGACGAGCTTCCGTTCACCACCGAGCGCAAATTCATGGCGACGGTGGTTGCCGACGGGGAGCGGCGGCTGCTCTTTGTGAAGGGCGCGCCCGAAATCGTCTATGGGCTCTGCTCACGTTATCCGGAAGGCGCCACGCGAGCCAACGTCGACGCCCGTCTGGCAGAATATCAGGCCATGGCCATGCGTACGCTCGGTTTTGCCTATGCGGAGCTTGCTCCGGGTGTCGACCCGATTGTCGACGGTCAGCTACAGCCTGCCGGACTTGAATTTCTCGGATTCGTTGCTATTTCCGACCCCGTTCGCGCCGATGTGCCTGATGCCATCCGTGAGGTGACCGACGCCGGCATAGCCGTGAAAATCGTAACCGGCGATACTCCGGGCACTGCCCGTGAAATAGGCCGTCAGATTGGCCTCTGGCTCCCCTCCGACGGCGACCGCAACATAATCACCGGGCCGGAATTCGGCGCACTATCCGACGATGAGCTCTTTGACCGCGTTATGGACTTGAAAATCATTGCCCGCGCCCGCCCGATGGACAAGAAGCGCCTTGTCGAGGCTCTTCAGCGGAAGGGGCAGGTGGTTGCCGTAACCGGCGACGGCACAAACGACGCTCCGGCCCTCAAGGCCGCCCATGTCGGCCTGTCGATGGGCGACGGTACTTCTGTGGCAAAGGAAGCGAGCGACATCACCATAGTCGACAATTCGTTTGCCTCGATAGGCCGCGCCGTGATGTGGGGCCGTTCGCTCTACCGCAATATCCAGCGTTTCATTATGTTCCAGATGACGGTCAATCTGGCTGCCTGCCTGATTGTGCTGGCAGGCGCGTTTATGGGTACAGAGTCTCCGCTCACCGTCACCCAGATGCTTTGGGTGAATCTCATCATGGATACTTTCGCGGCCATGGCGCTTGCGTCGCTCCCGCCCTCACCGAGCGTGATGGCTGACAGGCCTCGCAGCCGCACGGCGTTTATAATCACACGTTCCATGTGGCGCAACATCATAGCCACCGGATTGATTTTCTTCGGGATAATGTTCTACCTGGTGTATGCATTCGAACATGCCGACATCACGTCGCTTCCACAGCTTTTGCATGAGCGTCTCGGTAGCCGTTCGGGTCTTACGGCCTACGAACTTAGCCTGACCTTCACGATTTTCGTGATGCTTCAGTTCTGGAATATGTTTAACGCACGCGCCTACGCTTCGCATAGAAGTGGTCTGAGTCTGAGCCACTGCGGTGAGTTCCTGCTCATTGCGGGAGTGATTCTGGTCGGGCAGATTCTTATCGTGGAATTGGGAGGCCGGTTCTTTACCGTGACCCCGCTGCGCCTCTCCGACTGGGCTATAATTCTGCTTGGCACTTCGCTGGTGCTGTGGATAGGGGAGGGCATACGTTTAATCCGCAACCGGCGGGTGTGATAAAATCCTGAGACTCATGAATATCTGGCAGCATGTGCTCCTCAGCGCGTCCGGACTGGCGGCCGCTTCGCTGGTCGGCTCGGTAATCGGTCTGGCAGTTAAGCGGATTCCGCACAAGTGGAACGACATTTTCATGGGTTTCTGCGCCGGCACGATGCTTGCGGCGGCAATCGTCGGGTTGTTGCTTCCGGCAATCGGCCAATGCGGTCTCTCCGATTGGTGGCAGGTTGTTGTCGGCGTGGCTGCCGGGGTAGCTATTATCGGGATGCTCGACCGCCTCACACCCCATCTTCATCGCCTTACGGGTCTTGACAGTGAGCGCCACAGCGCCGATGCCACGACTCATCGCGTACTGCTTTTTGTGGTTGCAATAGCAATCCACAAGCTTCCCGAGGGGATGGCTACCGGTATTGTCTTCGACGAGTCGAATCTCTCGGGCGCGTATTCGGTCGCCGTTTCCATCGCGTTGCAGAATATTCCGGAAGGGATGGTTGTGGTGACGCCTCTTCTGATGATTGGTGTCGGATGGCTACGCGCCTGCGGCATCTCCATTGTAGTCGCTCTGCTGGAGATGGCCGGTGTGATACTTGGCTTCGTGTTGGGAGGTCTGTCTGGAATGTTTCTGCCCGGACTGCTCGGCATGGCAGGCGGTGCGATGCTCTATGTCATCTCCGACGAAATGATCCCCGAGACGCATGCTCATGGATTCCAGAAACCGGCTACATATGCGCTTGTGGCCGGAGTGACGGCCATGCTGTTTATCGACACACTCACGCAGTCGCTCTGAGGCCCGGGCCCGCTCCCTCCGTTCAGCGGTGGTGGCGCAGGCGGTCGTAGGTGCGGATTCCGCGCAGGTAGTAGTCGATGAGAAGGTCCGGCGGACAATTTGCCTCAAGCAGGTCGGTGTCGGGGTGGAAGATGTAGCGGCGGCGCATCCGGGCGAAATCGCGGTGCGCGCGCCATATGGCTGCGGCGTTGGCCCAGTCGAATGTGGCCGCGAATTTCAGCCATGCCAGAGTGTCGAGCAGCCGTCGCCGCAGAAGTACGGGTTTCACCCTGTGGGCCGGCAGGTTTTTATGGAGCAGAAGCAGGTTGTTGCGGAAATTCAGATATGTTTTCCGCGGATTGGAGGCCGGAAGGGAACCACCCCCCAGATGATATACTCTGCTCTGTGGAATCACCATTACCCGGTAGCCTGCCAGATGGATGCGCCAGCAGAGGTCAATCTCCTCCATATGGGCGAAGAAATCCTCGTCGAGTCCTCCAACCTTCAGGTAGAGGTCGGTGCGTACCATCAATGCCGCTCCAGTGGCCCAGAATATGTTTATCGGGTCGTCGTATTGTCCGTGGTCGGTCTCCACGGCCGAGAAGAGGCGCCCGCGGCAGTATGGGTAGCCGTTGCGGTCCAGAAAGCCTCCGGCCGCACCCGCATATTCAAATTTTTTCTTGTCGGTGTATGCAAGTATCTTTGGCTGGCAGGCTCCGATTTTAGGATCGGCTTTCATCGCTCCGGAAAGTGCATCGAGCCATCCCGGAGGAGTCTCGACGTCGCTGTTGAGCAGCACGGCGAGCTCGAAACGTCCGGCTACGGCGGCTACCGCACGGTTATATCCTCCGGCGAATCCATAGTTTTCGGGGAAAGCGAGCACCTCTACCGATGGAAACCGCTCGGCCAGCAGCTTCAGTGAGCCGTCGTCAGAGCCGTTGTCGGCCACGATTATGTGGCCCAGAGCCGGGTCGGTATTGGCCACTACGGAGGGTAGGAATTCACGGAGTAGTTTCTCTCCGTTCCAGTTGAGGATGATTACGGCTGCCTTCAATGCTATCGGATGGTTTCGTGGGTTATTTGGTGATTACGGGCGTATGCACGGCGTCGACCGGGTGTTTCCACCGGTTGTGGGTCCAGAGCCATATAGCCGGCTGCCGACAGATAGTCTGCTCGAGCAGCGAGGTGTATCGGTGGGTTATGGCGTCGGGCGGCAGCTTCGTCGGTGAGTCGGTTATCATACGGATGTCGATATGGTAATGGCCGCGCGAGGGTTTCTGCATGTCCCAGTATACCACGGCTGCATCCATGCGCCTGGCTACCGTTTCAGTGCCGGTTATCATTGCCGTGGGATGGTTGAGGAAACAGGTTATGTAGCCGGCGTCGCCATGGCTCGGCTTCTGGTCGCTCATGAAGCCGGTCACGGTGGGCATTCTGCGGCGCCGGTATCGCATCAGGTCGAGAAAAGCCATGTTTTTCGCCAGCGACACGGATCCGAAACGCGAGCGCAGGCGCAGCATCAGCGCGTCCATGCGGCGATTCCGCAGGGGACGGTAGATCTGGCAGAATTCAGCGTCGACGCCAGGGCGCAGGTCGGACCACAGAGTAATCGACGGCGCCCACTCCCAGTTGCCCGTATGCGAGAAGTAGCATACTACCGGGCGCCCCTGCCGCAGGTAGCCGTCTATGATGTCGACTCCGCTGAATGTCATGCGGCGCCGCATTTCGGCGTCGCTCACGTGGAGCAGCTTTATTGTCTCGAATATATAGTCGGCGAAATTGCGGTAGAAGCGGCGCCGTATGGCGTGAAGCTCATGGCTGCTTTTGTCAGGAAAGCTCGTGGCGAGATTGCGGTCTACCAGGCGGCGGCGGTAGCGCACTATGAAGTACAACAGTGCGAATGTGGCGTCGCTCAGCACGTAAAGCACCGACAGCGGCAGCCTCGCCAGGGCATTCATAAACCCTGTGAGCAGTCGGAACGATATGTCGGCCGCACGGTCTTTCATATTTCCAGGGTGGCTTTGAAAGTTATGTCGCCCGTTTCGTCCTTTATGGTTTCGAGAAGCCTTACGGGCACTATTCTGTTGTCCATCCCCTCGGGGGCGTCGACCGAAACCTTCAGGTAATTGTCGGTGAATCCGCCCATAGGTTCTCCCGGGCGACTGTGTTCGAGAAGCACCGGACGTACCGTGCCTGTGTATCGGCGCGCGAACGCCTCCATTTTGTGCTCCGACACGCGCATCATCTCGCCCACGCGGCGGTGTTTTTCCTCGCGGCTCACGCTGTGGGCTATTTCCAGTGCCTTTGTGCCCGGTCGCTCGGAATAGGGGAAGATGTGTAGCCGTGTAATAGGCAGCGACTCCACGAACTCCCGCGAGCGCTCGAACTCCTCCCGGGTCTCGCCGCGGGCGCCGCATATCAGGTCCACGCCGATGAACGCGTCGGGCATAAGGGCGCGTATGCGCTCTATTTTGTGGCGGAATAGTGCGGTATCGTAATGGCGGTGCATCAGGCGGAGGACCTCGTCGCTGCCGCTCTGAAGGGGGATGTGGAAATGGGGCATGAACCGGGCCGACGTGGCGCAGAACCCGATTATCTCGTCGGTTAGCAGATTAGGTTCTATCGAAGATATGCGGTAGCGGTCTATCCCCTCCACGGCATCGAGACGGCGCAGAAGGTCGAGAAGCGTAGGGCGTGGCTCGCCGGGTGCGGGGGCGATTTCACCGTCGGCGTCGGCGGTACGCCGGCCGAAGTCGCCTATGTTCACCCCGGTGATTACAATCTCCCGGGCTCCCTCGCGGGCAGCCTGCTCGGCCTGGGCAACGAGAGAATCGATTGTGCCGCTGCGCGAGCGTCCGCGAGCGGCTGGGATGGTGCAGTAGGTGCACCAGTAGTCGCAGCCGTCCTGCACCTTCAGGAAACAGCGCGTGCGGTCGCCGCGCGCACACGAGGGGATGAACCCGCGCAGCTGCTGCGTCGGCACTACCTCCACGTGCTCGCGGTGTTCGGCCGTCCATTGCTCGATGAATTCGGCAAGGCGTCCCTTGCGGTCGTTGCCGGCTACTATTTCCACCCCTTCGATTGCGGCCACTTCGGCCGGTTTGAGCTGGGCGTAGCAGCCCGTTACCACGATGGCGGCCTGCGGCCAGCGACGGTGGAACGAGCGGATGGTCTGGCGGCATTTTTTGTCGGCCTCCTCGGTAACGCTGCATGTGTTCACCACAATCACGTCGGGGCATTCGCCCGCGTCGGCGCGCACCACCCCCCTTTCGGCGAGCATGCGTGCCACCGTCGAGGTCTCGGCGAAGTTGAGCTTGCACCCGAAGGTGTGGTACATAGCCTTCATCGTTCCGAACGTGGTGTTGTCGATCATCGTGGTGGAGTGCGGTATATGGTTCAGTTTATATACGAGTCCTTGAATCCCAGGAAGTAGAGCACACCGTCGATGCCGATTGTGGAGATGCTCTGGCGTGCTGTCTGCTTCACTTTCGGCTTGGCGTGGAAGGCAATTCCCAGACCGGCGGCAGAAAGCATGGGCAGGTCGTTGGCGCCGTCGCCTACGGCGATGGTCTGGGCTATGTTCACGTTCTCTACCTGGGCTATGAGGCGCAGCAGTTCGGCTTTGCGCTTGCCGTCGACCACATCCCCCACGTAGCGGCCCGTAAGCCGTCCGTCGGCCACTTCGAGCTCGTTGGCGTAGACGTAGTCGAATCCGAATTTCTGCTTGAGGTATTCGCCGAAGAAGGTGAATCCGCCCGAGAGGATGGCCGTCTTGAAGCCCGCACGTTTGAGCACGGTCATCATGCGGTCCACGCCCTCGGTAATCGGGAGGCTTTCGGCGATTTCCTGCATCACGCTTGCATCCAGTCCCTTGAGAAGGGCCACGCGTTCACGGAAACTCTCCGTGAAGTCGATTTCTCCGCGCATGGCGCGCTCGGTGATCGCGGCCACCTGATCGCCCACGCCGGCGCGGGCGGCCAGCTGGTCGATGCATTCGGTCTGAATCAGAGTGGAGTCCATGTCGAAGCATATCAGGCGGCGGCAGCGTCGGTACATGGTGTCCTCCTGCAACGAGATGTCGAAGCCCTCTTCGGCCGAAATGTGCACGAAGCGGCTTTGCATTTCGTCGCGGTCGGCGGGGGTGCCGCGCACGGAGAATTCGATACACGCCTTGGTGCGGGCATATGCCGTCAGGTCGAGCGGCTGGCGCCCGGTGAGGCGCTGTATAGAGTCGATGTTGAGTCCCTGACGGGCGATTTCGGCGCTCACCAGGGCTATGTGGCGCGCAGTGAGCCGTCGGCCCAGCAGTGTGATGATCCATCGGTTTTTGCCCTGACGGCCCACCCACGCTTCGTATTCCTCACGGGTAATGGGGTTGAAGCGGATTTTCACGCCGAGGTCGTAGGCTTTGAAAAGCAGGTCCTTGAGCATGTCGCCGCTTTCGGCCGAGGTGGTCTGCACGAGAATGCCAAGCGAGAGTGAATGGTGAATGTCGGCCTGGCCGATGTCGAGAATCATGGCGTTGTGGCGCGCGAGGATTTCGGTCAGTGCGGCCGTTACGCCCGGGCGGTCGTGGCCCGATATGTTGAGAAGAATGAGTTCGAGATTGTCGGGAATCTGTGTCATCGGTAGGAGGGGGGAGCGGTTGCTCCGGGATTATTTCACACGGATTTTGTCGCCGGGCTGAATTTTGCCCGACTTCACGCTGGGATTGAGCTTCTGAAGGGCCTTCACTGTGGTGCCGTTCTTTTTGGCTATACGGGCCAGAGAGTCGCCCTTGCGCACGGTTACGGTCTTATGCTGCTGTTGCTTCTTTTTCCGGGCTTTGTCGGCTGCGGCTTTCTTTTGTGCGGCCTTGTCGGCGGCTGCCTGTTCGGCTGCGAGGCGTTCGGCTTCAGCCTGTCGGGCGGCTTCCTGCTTGGCGTGCGAGGCCGAGAAAGCTCCTCCTACCTTACCGGAAGCATCGGATGCGGCTCCGGCGGAGGTTTCAGCGGTTGTGGCGGCGTCCATTCCGGCGTCGGCCACGGCTTCGCTGCCGTTGTCGATGGGGTCGAGCGCCGTAGCCTCATCCACGGTGGCGGTGAGTTGCTCCGTGGGGGTCTGGGACGTCTCGGGGTTGCGCACAAGAAGATTGTCTGTTGGCTCCACGTTCTGCTGTATCGTCGTGGAATCCGTCGGCTGCTTCTCGTAGGGTTTGAACACCCGTTTGGTGCTTACGATTTTCACCGACTGCCCGCGCCGCGGCTTGCGGATGTTGCCGTTCCAGCGCTTGAGGCTCTTGAGGCTCACGCCGTAGCGCTTGGCGATAGAAGCCATCGTCTCGTTGCGGCGCACTTTGTGCCATTTCACGTCCTCGGTCACGACCCATTCCCCCTCCTGGCCGTCGACGGTGGCCGGACGGCCCTCCATGCCTGTGGCAGGTTCCACCACATCGCGACGGGCGTAAAGGTCGGCGTTGTGAGCCGCTATGGCGTCCTCACTCATTATGTAGGCGTAGGTCTGGTTGGCCGGAAGCACAAGCGGCCAGGGGCGCTCGGGCGTGCCTGGAATCTCTTGCTTGCGGTATTGCGGATTGAGCACCTGAAGCTGCTCTACCGGGAGTTTCAGTATGTCGGCAATCTGCTGGAAGTGTACGCGACGGCTCACGTGGACTGAGTCCGTTACAATCGGCTTCTTTGCCAGTGCGGGCGAAATGTTGTGCTTGTTGTAGTAGTTCATCACGTAAGTGGCTGCGATGAAGCATGGCACGTAGCCGCGCGTCTCCCGCGGCAGGTAGGGGTAGATGGCCCAGAAGTCCTTTCGGGCGTCGTCGCCGGCACGGCGCAGGGCCTTGTTCACGTTGCCCGGGCCGCAGTTGTAGGCGGCGATGGCCAGCGACCAGTCTTTATATATGTCGTAGAGTTCGCGCAGGTAGCGCGCGGCAGCTTCCGACGAACGCACCGGGTCGCGGCGCTCGTCAACAAGTGTATTGATTTCCAGCCCAAGCCCGCGGGCCGTCGGGAGCATGATCTGCCAGAGGCCCACGGCTCCCGCGCGCGATACGGCGTCGGGGTTCATCGCCGACTCGATTACGGGCAGATATTTCAGCTCGATTGGAATCCCCTCCTTCTCGATGGCCTGCTCGAAGATAGGCATATAGTAGAGGCTCATGCCGAGCATGCTCTCCACCAGCGAGCGCTTGCGTCCGGTATACATGTCGATGTATTGGCGCACCACCGAGTTGAATGGCATTTCGATGGTGGTGGGGATGGCCTGCAGGCGCTCGATCAGTTCGGCGTCGGTGGTAGCCACGTCCGGACGGTTGTCCACCTCCTTGTCGAGAGCGGTGTAGTTCTGCAGATACCAGTTCTGCATCATGCGGTTCACGTCGGTCTCCACACTTTCGGGAAACACCACCGTAGAGTCAGCGGCAGCGTCGGCCAGCGTGAGTATCGAGGGCCGTGCCTGCGCGCAGAGAGCGGCGGCGCAGAGGGCGGCTGAAAGAGCTATGTGTCGGAGCGTTTTCATTCGTTGTGCACTGTGTTCAGAAATTAAGGGCCCACACGAGCCCTACGGAGGGATAGCGCTGACGTCCGTCGCGCATCACGGCCGGCGCTACGTCCATCGACAGATCCGGTGAGATGTCGAAATGCGATAGCGAGGCGTCTACGTAGGCGTCCACCATGGCGAGCAGGTAGACCCCTACCATGCAGATGATGCAGAGGTCGCGGTTGCGGCGGAAATAATTCTTACGCGACTGGAGCACGTTCCGCAGCCATCCCTTGTCGAGATTCTCCTCCTTTACGTTTGGCGAGAACATATTCATGTAGCTGCGCGTGTTGGGGTCGTTGTCGAGCAGGTCGGCGTAGGCCACCGTGTAGTCGCGCAGCATCGAGTTGTTCCAGTTGGTGGCGTAGGCCAGCCCGAGGTAGCCTCCCACTATTATCGGCAGTTTCCAGTATCGGCGGTTGTACACCTGCCCCAGACCGGGGAAGAGCGCCGACATCCATACGGCTTTCGTAGGGTCCGGGTTGAATTCCACCTCGCGGGGCACCCATTCGTCTTCCCTGGGTTTGTCGGCCTTGGCCAGCAGTGCGGCTATCGAGTCGTTGGCCATAGCCTCGCCCGGTGTGAGTCCGAGCGAGTCGGCTGCGGCGTTCACGCTGTCGGCCCAGTGGATCTGGCGCTCCACAGCCTGGCGGTCAACCTCCACGGGGATGGTGTCGCGTGCGGTGATGTCCACGCGGTTGCCGTCGGTAGTGAAACTCTCCTGCACCACCTCCACGTCGCCCGTGGCGGGAGCGCTCAGCCCGATGCTGTCGGGGAGTTGTGTATCGGCCTCCGGGGCTTTAGCGGCCTGCGACGTGCGGCGCACAGGAGTTCCCTTGTGGGCCGAACTAATGCGGCGTCCTTGCTGGGGAGCCTGCGCGTAAGCCCCTATCGGCATCGACGATGCAAGCATGGCCACGGCCAGAAAGGCCGCGACTACCCGGCGGAAAGCCTCGCCACGCAAGGCAATCCGTCCGCCGATTCTGCGGGCAATGCTTCGCAACCTACGCTGTGTGTTGCGGTATTCCATCAACGGCAAATTTAGCTACAATTTCGCAAACGGCAAAATCGCGCGCCTTAATGAGTCTTAATGCGGCCCTGAGGGCCCCTATGACGCCACTCAGGGCTTTAGAGCCCTTAAAGCCCTTAGAGCCCTTAAAGCCTTTAAGGACCTTAGAGACCTTAAAGACTTTAAGGACCTTAGAGACTCTTTTGGCTTTTATCAATCTGGCAATTATAAAATGGCAGGCCCTCGCCCGGGAGGGCGAAGGCCTGCGGTGTTTATATAGGCAAATTAGATTGATGTCCTATAAAAGGAGCATGTCGGGAAGCGGCTTATTTACGGATGAGCTGCTTGGAGACTTTGTTGCCCTGCTTAACGATGTAGAGGCCGGTGGTGGGCTCTGCAACGCGTACGCCCTGCATGTTGTAGTATTCAGCGGGGCCTTCGGCTTCGAGAACGTCAACGCCTACGCCTTCAACGGCACCATATGCGTCGTCGTATTTCTCAAGACGTACGTCGGCGATAGGACACCAGTACTGTGCGGGGTATTTGGTGTTTTTACCGAAGCCTACCCATACTTTTGTAGGAGCGGTGAGTTCAAATTCAGCCCAGTGGCGGTAGAGCTCGGGATTGCTGACGAAAGCAGCTGCCGACTGGCGCTCGCATCCGGATTCACACCAGTGGTCAATACCATTTACAGTCTCGTAGGGGTCGAATGCAGCCGTATATGGGTTGTTTTTTGGCATAGCGGCGTAGTCGCCGTTGTGAATCTCCCAGATGTCCTTGATGCGGACACGTACGTCTCCATCAGAGGGTAGGTAGTCACCAAAATCATCATCGTGAGAGAGATCTTTCATTTTGGTTATTCCAAAGTCTACATATACATAGGCATTGTCTGCATCCTCTTCCGAGTAACCGTTCTGGTTATAGCGGGCTTTGGGTGTTAAGTCGTTGACACTTGCATCCCATTTCCATTCACCTTTACAGGTAATTACTTCAGTTTCGCTGTCACCTTCACCACCGTAGCGGAGGAACGAAAGAATGCCGAAACGGTACTTTCCGGCAGGGAGTTCTACCTGCTGGCCATAGTTAAAGGGGGAAGCGTTGGTTTTGCGGTATACACCACCATGTTTATTTGTATCAAGTTTCTTAGAACCGCCTTCTACATTTGCGGTATCCCAAGAACCGGTAAGATCCATGCCGGTGGAGAAGTCGGCATTAACGATATTGGAGGTCATGTCCTGGCCATCCTTGGTAAGCTTGAAGTTGTCGAAGCAGCACCATTCGTCGCCGTAGCAGCCGGTGTTGGCAATGCCTACAACCATGTCGCCGCCGGCATGCTGAACCTTTACAGTATTGAGGAATTTGCCTTCTCCGAAAGCAGCGGCAGCTTCGGCCATGCCATTAGGAGCACTTTCACCTTCTTCGAAAAGGCCCTTGACGGGCTGCTTGGCATCGTTGATGTAGATATAGGCCGTATGGAGAGCGCCGTTAGTCATATTGGCCTTGGCGAAATCGTTGTTACCGCAACGATAGAAAGCGTTGACGGTAAGAGTGTACTCTCCGGCAGGCATGTCGGGGAGGGTCTGATAGACATTGAAAGCGCCGTTGTAGACTTCGCCTACACCCTCGCCGATAGCGGTAATGGCACCCTGCCATCCACCGGCAAAGTTATGGTTCTCAATATACTCGGCGGTCACGTCGCGGTAAGCGCCGGCATTGGCTGTTGCAACGACGGCAGCAGCACCGAGCAGCATAAGGCTGCGTGTCATGTAGTTATTTAACATGAGGTTAATGATTAAGGTTAAAAAAAGAAATGTTAGAAAAATGTTTTCTGAGTTTGATACCACAACATCGGCTCTCCGAGCCTCAGTTGTTGTAAGGGTTTTGACTATCCCCAGGCTTGGCTTACGCCATCGCCTGGGGTTAATCACAATCCCGGCTCTCCGAGCCTCCGAGGGTGCAACCAAATCGGTGTTTCAAACCTCCGAAGGAGAAACCAAATCGGTGTTTCAAACCTCCGAGGGTGCAACCTCATCGAATCTTCGAGCAACAAGGGGTTTCGTTCTCAATGTAGGGACGCACGGTCTGTGCGTCCTGATATTGGAATTTCAACCATTTGCACGGACGCACGAGCCGTGCGTCCCTACAATTCAGGGTGAATATTCCTATGACACCATCCCTACATTGAGAAGGGGATATTTCAAGGGTCGTGGGGGCAAATCAGAGACCTTTATAGCCGGGATTCTGCTGCCAGTTGCGGTTAGCCTCAAGCTCCTGACGGTGAAGCGGCATAAGGCGGCGACGGGGGTCCTTGATATCGGTAAAGCCGTCGTTCTTTTCGTCCTGACGTACTTCCCAATGGTAATCCACGCCTTCAACAGGATTGGCCTTGTAGTGGTCGGCGGTATCCCATACGGTGTACTTGTTCTTCATGCCCCAGTCGGCCTCGAACTGACCGAAACGGATAAGGTCGTTGCGACGCCATGGCTCGTAGATAAGTTCGCGCGAACGCTCGTCGAGAAGCACCTGAGCCTGCGGGGAAAGGCCGGAGGCGGGATTGGCACCTTCCTGAGCCACATTGACCGACGGAGCTCCGGAGCATGCACGCACCTGATTGATGAGACCTTCAAACGAATCGCCCAGGGGGTCGGAAGCGCCACGCATTATGCACTCAGCCTTCATCAGAAGAATGTCGGCATAACGGAAAATGGGGTTGTCGTTTGCCTGAGCCATTTTCCACATCCCGTAATCCTGTTCGCGGGGAGGATATTTGTAAAGGCGTGCGCCTTTTCGGCTGTTAAGATATGCAGTTCCGTTGGCTTTTGTTTCTTTGGAAAAGGCAGGTTCTGAATCCTTGCCGTAGTCCATCGTCTTGCCGTTTTCAAACATGAAGTCGGCGATAAACTCAAGTTGCCCTACGTTAGTGTTGGGCTTGGCGGGATCTTTATACAGTTCAACCGGAGTATTTGTACGGTTATAGTTTATGTCGTATTGAAACTGAGGTCCCTGCTGTATAATCTCGTTGCGTTCGTCGTTGGGAAGCGTGAAGCGCTTGAGAGCCTCTTTGGAAATGGAATATACACCGGCAAGGTGGATATCTGTGCCTACAGTAGCGTCGAACGTCAGCTGCAGGGGACGGCAGAGGCCATACATACGATAGATGAAGAAGCGGTACCACTGCACGCAGCCATCGGGCTTGGAAGCCGGGTCGGTGTCGAGCGCGTAGATGAAATCCTTGTTGTGAGGGCCGTTGCCAGTGGTCGGGAAGAATTTCTGACGATAACCGGTACCGACATCGAAAGTATTCGACGAGATGATTTCATTACACCACTTCACGCAGTCGTTGAGTTTTTCATTGGGAGTGTTGAAATCCACGGTAGTGATGTCGTGGGTGTACACACCCCAGTTAAGGTAAAGTTTTGCGAGAAGCGCGGCTGCCATCCAGTAGTTCGGGCGTCCGTAGGTAGAGGCATCGTTTGCCTTGCTCAGGGCCGGAACGCCTTCTCCCTTTTCCTGATTCAGGATTTCAAGAAGCTCGCTTTCAATCCAGCGGGCCACAGCAGCACGCGGTGAGCGGTCGGGGAGCGCCTCGCCAGCTTCCATTACATGGTCGAGGATGGGGGCGTCGCCATAGAGCTCCATCATCCAGAAATGATAGTAGGCACGCATGGCACGCACGGGGGCGATACCCGGGTCATTCTTGTCGGGACCTCCATAGGATGTTATCACCGAGTTGCACTTTGAGATACCGGACATCGAGCCGGTAATGATTTTCGTACGGTAGTTGTCGAGATGCAGAGCGTGGATGTTAGGGTCGAATATTCGGCCGTCGTCGTAATACTGTCCAGCGAACTGACCGGCCAGTATTTCATCGCCCTGAAGAACCACACCCTCGATGAAATCGCGGCCAAACCAGCCGTGCAGATCGAAGTAGCAGGCATTCATCTGCCCGTCGAGCACAATGGGGCTGTCGGGGAGCCCGGTATACACCGAGTTTAAATCTGTCTCGAGGTCTGTGCAACCTGCGGCAAGCAGAACACTGCCAAGCATCAGGCCTTTGATATATAATTTCATGGTTTTATTCTGAAAACTGAATTGTTAAGTTATCGAGTCTGGAGAAATTATCAGAAGTTCACGTTGACGCCGACAAGCACCTGGCGCGTACGGGGATAGTGGTCGGAACGGGTGTCGTGTCCGGGGGTAAGGCCCCCAAGGCAGATTTCAGGGTCACGGCCCTTATACTTCGTGATGGTGAAGAGGTTGTTGCCCGACACGTAGAGACGGACGTCCTTAAGCCAGCCGTTGAAGCAGTTGCGGAATGTATATCCGAGCGTAAGGGTGGAGAGTTTGAAATATGAGCCGTTTTCCAGATAGCGCTGGGAGGGATAATGCGAATGTGTGTCGTTGGGATTCTGTTCTTCCCATACGGAACTCATGATGTTGCGTCCCTTTTCGATGTTGGTGACATACGAATAGTAAGCGCGGGGCTCGTTGAAGATCTTCTGGCCGAATACGCCGGTGAAGAAGATGTTGAGGTCCCAGTTCTTCCAGGTAATGGTGTTGTTCCATCCCATGGTGAGCTTGGGCTGTGCGTTGCCCTGGTAGATGCGGTCTTCCTGACCGGGGTCTTGGGTGGTGGCACGGGTGCCGTCCTCGTTGAGCACGGGATTGCCGTTACCGTCGTACTCGTAGAAGATCGATACGCCGGACTCATCGTAACCGGCCCAGTCCCACATGTAGAAGGAGCCGATGGGCTTGCCTTCCACGATACGCTGGGTGGTGCAGCCCTGCGAAAGCTCGGGGAAGTCGGGATCATACTGGTCGAGTGTTGTCTCATTGAACTCCTCGTTGGTAATCTTCATGATTTTGTTGGAGTTGTGGGAGAAGTTGAGCGAGGTCGACCAGTTCCAGTCCTTTGTCTGGATAGGCACCGCGTTGATGGTGATTTCGATACCGCGGTTGCGCATTTCGCCTACGTTGGCGATGATATTGTCAACAGGATATTTTGCGAGCGAAACCTTATAGTTCCAGATCATATCCTTGGTGGTTTTGTTATAGTATTCGATGGTACCGTTGATACGGCCGTTGAGAAACGCGAAGTCGAGGCCGAGGTTGAGCATCGTGGTGGTCTCCCACTTGAGGTTGTCGTTCACGTTGCGGGCGGCGTTAACCGTCTTATACGATGTTACTTCTCCGGTGACAGGATCCACATAGTCGAATCGGGCTCCTGTATTGTAGAAGAATTTGGCTGTATAGATGTCGAAGCCCTGGGAGTTACCGCTCTGGCCCCAGCCGGCGCGGAGTTTGAGGTCGGTGAAGATGCCGAGGTCCTTGATGAAGCTTTCCTCGCTCAGACGCCATGCAACGGAGGCCGAGGGGAAGGTGGCCCACTTGTTGTTGGAGCCGAATACCGAGGCACCGTCGCGACGAACGGCAGCCTGAAGCATGTAGCGGCCTGCGTAGCTGTAGTTGGCACGGCCGTAGAACGAAATCATGCGGGTATGGTTCTCCACCTCTCCTCCAACGGGATCTTTATCCCAGCTGTTGGCTACGCCGATATTGTTCCAGCCGAGCTGGTCGTCGTAAAAATTGTAGCCGCGGGCATTGAACCCTGCTCCATTCTTATTGTCCTCCCAGGAGTAACCTGCCATAAGGGCGAGCTTATGGTCTTGGCCGAAAGTCTTGTAGTAGTTGGCGTAGATTTCCATCAGCTTGTGCCAGTCGTTGGTCACTTTCTGCGAAGTCTCGCCGTGGCGGTGATTGGTCTGCGACTTGGTCGACATATAGTCGCGGTAGTGGTAGTTCTGGGTCTCATAGCTGAAGTTGGCGTTGAGCAGGAGACCTTCGATGATCTTCAGGCTTGCCTTGCCGGTGAACTGCAGGCGCTTGAAGGTTGCCATGGAGCGGTCTTCGTTGAGAAGTGCAAGCGGGTTATAGTTGCCGGTAGGAACGCTTGCGAACGACCAGTCGCCGTTTTCATCCGTAACGGGCATAAGAGGCGTGAACGAATACATCTGCTCGTAGACGGACATACCTCCTTTATTACGACTTACACCCCACTCCTTGCGGACGTTACCGTTGATACCGGCGCCGATCGTCAGGCGCTCCTTGAGTACTTTGGTCTCCACATAGGCACGGCCGGTGAAGAGGTTGTTGCCCACCCCTTTAATCACACCGTCGCGCTTGGTATAGGTGATTGAAGCGTTATAATTGGTGGTCTTGTTGCCGCCGGAGATGGCGAGGCTATGATTGGTGGCGAAACCGGTGCGCTGAACCTCATCCTGCCAGTTTGTGTCAGCTCCCCAGTCGTTAAGGATATTATGATTATATGTCTCTGCATAGGCACGGAGCTCGTCGGCGCTCATCATCTTGTGGTCGTTGGCGATCTTTTCCCAACTTACGTAGCCCTGATAGGTTACGCGGGCCGGACCGTCGGATCCTTTCTTGGTGGTAACGATAATTACACCGTTGGCGGCCTTGGAGCCGTAGATGGCCGTGGCCGATGCGTCGCGGAGCACGTCGATGCTCTCGATATCGCTGGGCGGAATAAGGTTGAGGTTAACGCCGGGGATACCGTCGACCACATACAGAGGCTCGGTGGAGCCGTTGAGGGTCGAGGCGCCACGGAGGGTCATGGAGTTCACACCCCCGTTGGGGTCGGAGTTCTGCACGACCACGAGGCCGGGGACCTTGCCCTGAAGGAGTTGGCCGGGGTCGGTGTAGGCGCCCACGTTGAGGTCCTTGGCGTTTACGGTGGTGATGGAGCCGGTGACGTCCT
>OLSA01000405.1_pt1 | contig 38622 bp, 64 predicted proteins | sample 1672731 | NCBI WGS metagenome assembly OLSA01 (sample SAMEA3136718, study PRJEB25190) | human gut metagenome | biome: human gut; feature: human-associated habitat; material: faeces | place: Austria | collected 2013
TGCAATATTTTCAATTACATTAATTTTAATAGGAACAGACGTTACGAATTCACCACTCATCAGAACATTGATTTGGCATTGTACTATGCCAACCTCAGCAATAATCTGTTGGAATATTTCTGGATCTGAAAATTTAATTTCGTAAGCATTCGAATTTTGAAATCTAGATACAGATGTAGCATCCATACTAACCATTAATCCACTAGGCTTAGTAGCCCATAACGTAGCGGTTAAGCTATCATCCGTATACGCTACTTGGTCAGTGATAATATCGTCACTGACGAATACATCCAATCCTCGTCCTGTATCACCTTGTACCATTTCAACTATAGGTACAGATGTTTGCTTAGTTAAGCTTACAGTTACATTTGAATATACAATTGCCATGTTATACCTCCGTTTCCAATATAAGAGTAAGTTCATCTGGCATTTCTTTGATTAAATCATATGTCATTTTATTTAAATAAAATCTTTCTCTTTTACCTGAATTATTTGTGTCTACATAAATAACATCATTCAATTTTAATTGATTTGCATTAGGAATGTTTGATCCAAACAATTCTTCAAATTTTATAGTTGTTTCCGTATCCGAATTTTGCAATTCATTTTTTAAATCTTTGCCAGCAATATATCTTAAATATGCTTGCAAATTAGATTCATTTTTAAATACGCCAAACGTAGCTTTTGTGGCCGATGAATCATCGGTCATTAATTTAGCATCCGAATATTCTTTTACTTCAATGCGGTGTATTTCATTTTCATCCCATTTAATAGATTTAACTATCTCGTTATTTGGCAAAATTCTTCCATTGTATCCCTTTGGAATTATTCCAGTAACAACATTTTCCATAGATACTTTTTTTGTGTAGTCAACAATTTCTTTATAACCAACATAAAACTCTTTAGGCTTTAATGTTTCCTTATACCCAGTTGGTTTACCAAAATAACAATCATAATTATTAAACATCGCAACGTATCTATGTTCTTCACATTCAGGCCATCTGTTCATCATTGAATTTTCTTCACTTCCAAACAAACATTGAATCAAATTATATCGAACCCAATAGGCTGTCTGTGTTGATTCCTTATCTTCAAATTGCCAACAAAGACTTTGTGATTTGTTACCTATTCCGTGTGAATATAGTTGTATTTTCACTCCTTGCGTTAAACCGCTTCCATCACCGCCTGGCCACCAATTGTAGTTTTTATCGGTAGGTCTAACGATTTTATATCCATTAGCTTCTGGCAAATAGATAAGTCCCCAATAATCTTCCCAATGCATATTTGTATTCGATGGATCATTTCTAAGCCAATATGTTTCAATTTTAGAATAATTTCGATCTACATAATCTTCAGCACAGATCCATCTACACGAACATATAGACATAAAAGACCAAATTTCATGAATCCCATTAATTTCATCCGAAAATTTTTTTAAAACAAATGTTTGAGCAGGTGAATTGTTAGCTTTAAACATTTCTAATTGTGTTGCTATATCCTCGTTTGCTGATGGAACATCTACACACAAATCCGTTTTATAAGCATTGTGAATATGTACTTCTCTACCATCTTCTGGCTTTATATTTTTGTAATCTTCGTACCACCTATCGCCATAAACATGATAAGGATATTTAGATTTTGATTTTTCGATAATATCATTGGCAGTTTTAATAGCTCCATCCCACGTTGAATTCACTGTACGATCATCAAATACAAATATTTCTTTTTGAGAGTCAAAGAATATATGCGTTGCATAACATACATATGTATCAGAAATTCTATTTTCTTTAAAATAAACTATTCTAAATAGTTGCGCTTTTTCAAAGTTTAAATCTACTTTAAAAACAGATTCTTCTGAAATTTTCATTCCCAATAATTCACTCTTCGGAAATTCAATTTCCACATACCAGATTGAGTTTCTTTCAAAAGTTGCTTTTGCGCTTTTACAGTTCTTAAGAACAATATTTCCATTTCGCTCAATCATTTGTTGATATGTTATATTTTTTTTAGACAAAAATAAATGTATCATTATCAAATCTCCTTAAAATTTCTGAATATTTCAGTACGAATCAAACCAATTTCTGTATTGATAACTATGTCGTTTGATCCATATTCAAGTTTTAAATCTTCAAATGATCCTTCTGTTTTTAATGTTGTATATTCGAAATATCCATTTTCATAAACAGTTTTCATATATGCATTTTCAGAATTTATTTCTATGTATTTAACAGCCAGTGCATTATCAATGCTACCCGGTTGATAATAATTGTATTTTTTAGCAAACGGTTGATATATTTTAAAACTGCTGTTATGAGTAAGTGAACTAATAGAAATCCAGCCAGTCTTTTCTGATGTGTTATAGAATTTATACGTAGGATATGACGGTTCGTAAAGATTTATAATTGATGTAACGTCAAATACCGAAATCTGCATAGGTCTAGAATATTTATCAATATATCTATATCCATCAACGGTAAATTTGATAGTGAAAGAAAACATAAATCCATGCCATCTTTCTGAAATGTTATATTCTATGTTTTTAACTTTCCAAAAATGATCTGGATCTTCATCAGGAAATTTTAACAAACCTTTCCCTCCCGCAAAGTATTTTTTAATATCGTACAACCTTTCATTAGCTTCTTTTTTGCTTTTAACTACAAAATTACAAGCGACCTCAATCGTTTTATCTTTAAGAACACCAGTGTGACGGTACGATGTTGTACCGTCTCCCATTTCTGATGTTTCTACAATTTCTTCCGAAAAAGGGATAATTGGAGCACTGGTTATCTTCAACAAATTACTAATATTTTTGTAAATTGTATATGGTTGATTTTCAGGTGTGAATTGTAATGTATACATATTCTAAGCTACTCCTTTCCCTATATTTTTTAGCATATCTCGAATTGACACAATTTCTTGTACAGTATCTGTAACAACATTTCCATCCAATTGCATAGGTTGTAGATTGATTGTTAATTCAGTATTCATAACCGTATCAATAAGCTTATCTATCTTTTTTGAGATACCACTAATATTAATATTTGTTGCCTTAGATGTAGATTTAATTGCTGCACCCGTTACAAATGCTGTGTCCACTGTATCTACAGAAGCATATTGACTAGTATCGGCCAACGCTGCAATAGAATCTGCACTCATTGGAGCAACATCAGTAAGAACAGGTCTAGACATATCATCAATGTTTTGTTTACTAACATATCTATCTCTACTTACTTTAACTGTTTCTACCGTAAACGTTATTTTTTTCTTTGCTGCATTGTATAATTGTTCATATTGACTTTGTAGAGATTGAAGTTGATTCTTTGCGTTTTGTATTCCAGGAGATAATGCTTTACCCAGTTGTTGTGTATAATAATCACCTGTGCCTGTTGCAGCAGTTCCAGCACCTGACTTTCCTTTACTTAAAGCATTCACAACTTTTTTCTGTGTATCATCTGCTTTTCCTTCAGCTTTATTTAATGCTTTTTCCAAAGCATCAACTCCGCCGTTTCCAAGAATCTTCATTGCTTCAGAAACTGTGATATCACCTTTCGCAATGCCTTCTGCACAAAGTTTTGAAATTTGTTCGCCATCATATCCGGATTTAGTCAAAGCTTCTTCAAACTCAATTAGATTGTTAAGCATAGTATTAGCTTCTGATACACTTCCTGCATTTGAAATAATACCGTAAGCCATGTCTTGTGGAATATTAAGCCCTGCTGCGCTTGCATTATCAACTAACTGCTGAAATGTCATCATAGATGCCACAAAATCACTTGCCGTTTGATAACTTTCTGTGCCATTCATGATTCCGCTTGTTAACTTTTCAGGAATTTGAATACCCGCTTCACCAGCTTTATCTATAGCACCTTGTAATGATTGTTTTAACGAATCTCCAATTTTTGTATAGCCACCCGTTTCTGCCTGGTTGTTGAGATCTAATAAAGTCTTATTTGTTTCTTGCATTTTAGTTGCCATAGTTGCTAAAGAACCGTTTGCTTCATCTATTTTCTTTCTCAACTGCTCAATCTGAGTTTGATACCTTAATGCCTTTTCAGTGTCTCCATCTTTAAATGCTTGTGACTGTTTGGCTTTCAATTCATCCATCTTGTCATTTAATCCATGAACACTCTCTGTTACTTCACTATATTTCATCTGTTGCTTAATTAAAGCTTTTGTTTGTTCTTTAATCGCTTCTGCATACGCTTCTTGTTTAGCAGCTTCTTGAACTTTTTGAATGTATTCTTCTAGCGCTTGATTGTTTTCAAACACCTTGCCTGTATTGTCGGCAACTTTTCCTGTATTTGAATCAATTGTTAAACCAAGATCAGGATAGATTTCATTTAATTGATTAACAGCTTCTTGCAACATTTGTTTCTGTATAGTATTTTTGTTTTCTACACCATTTAATTGTTCAATCGTTCTCATCAAAGAATTAGACTGACTAATATTCTGTTCATTTGTAGCCAAAATAGTTTCTGTTTTTTCTTTATATTCATCAATTTTTTTATTGAACGAACTAACACTGTCTACAACTTTTAAATAACTTTGAGCTACTGCATCATTCTTAACAGCATTTTCTAAAGCTTTTTTATTTGCCTTTTCAAACATAGGAACTAACACTGCAATTTCAGCAGCTGCCAATCCAACAGCTATTCCAACTCCACCTAATGCAATACTTGAACTTTTTAATGCTTCAGTTGTAACTCCAGTTTTCTTAAACAATTTTGTCAATAATCCATTAGTTTTATCTACAGGGCCACTTAAATTGTTTAGTTCACCTGCCGTTTTGCCAACCCATGAAGAAACTATTCCAAATCCATTTGTCAACTTCTGAGCGCCACTAAATATTTTCCCTAATCCTTTTGCGGTAGGATATGATGCTGCGGTAAGCAACAATAGTTTAGCAGTCGTTTCCTGCGTTCCATCATCTAGATTAGAGAATGCATTCGCTGTTTTCTTTACAACTTTTAAAATAGATGTAAGAGTAGGAGCAAACGCCTGGCCCAATTCATCAGCGGCTTGTTTAACTGCTTCCCATGTCTGTGACATTTGAGATTTTAATGTTCCATATCGCTTTTCTGCTTCAGTTGCCATGGCTGAATTCGCTTGCCATGCGTTTTGAGAAACATTTAATGCATTAGCCAATACATCCGAACTTTGTGCCAAAGCACCCATTGCTTGTGATTGTCTAATTTCTGTAATGCCTAAATCATTAAGAGTTTTTGTAACATCACTTGATTTACCAATACCTTCTACAAACTTTAAGAATGTTCCGGCTGCATCTTCTCCCCAAGCCTTTTGGAATTGTTGAGAAGTCATACCAGACACTTCCGCAAAATCAGATAACGAATCATTCCCCGTTGAAACAGCTATATCAATCGTCTTTAACATTTTAGAAACAGAACCACCACCAGCAGCGGCTTCAATACCTAATGAAGATAATGCAGTTGATAATCCTAATACTTGGTTAGAGTTAAAGCCTACCATCTTACCTGCAACACCTAATCTAGTAGCCATATCCATAATATCCGCTTCAGTAGTAGAGAATTTATTTCCCAAATCTACGATTGTAGAGCCTAATCGAGAATAATATGTATTTGTCTTTTTAGACTGTGAAACCATTACGTTAGAGAATTTGGCAATACTTTGTGCTGCTTCTTCACCAACAAGATTTGTTGTATCCCCTAATTGCGTAATCGTCTTAGTAAAGCCAACAATAGAATCTGTAGGGATACCCATTTGTCCTGCAAGTTCTGCATAATGTGCAATATCTTGATATGTACTCGATGTATTTTGTGCAAGATCTTTTAAGCCTGCATTGATTTTTTCAAACTGTTGAGGGGTTGCATTTACTGTTTTTGTAACACCAGTCCATGCATCTTCAAAATCAATTGCAGTTTTTGTTGCTCCGACAATAACCGCTGCTGATAACGCAGACAATGGTTTAATAGTTTCTGCAAATTGGTTTGCTTTCTGACTGGCAACACCAAATGAATGTGATAATTTTAATATATTTTCATTATCTGTAATAAAGCTTTTATTCAAACTCTTTAATTCATTGTTTAATGTTTCTGCACCAGCTCTTAGGCCATTAAACGTCCTTTGCGATTCCTCATACGTGCTTCCTAAGTCAACGAGATTTTTCTTTTGTTCTGCAATTTTTGCATTGTATTCCTTTTGCGAAGCACTATTTGCCTTCATAGAAACTGTAAGTTCTTTATTTCTAGCAGCTAGAGTTGAAATTGCGGTTTCACATTGTTCTGTAGTGTGATAACTATCACCAATCGCATCTTTCCATGCTTGGATTTGAGTTTGATTTGTCTTATATTCTTTTTGTAAGGCACTCATCGCCGATTCAGTGCTGTTTAATTTAGTCTGATATTGCGATAACGTGGCTTTTGATTTGTTAACTTGATCTGTCCATTGTTGTTGTGTTTTAGGATATTCTTTAAGCTTTTTGTTATAGACATCCAATTGCTTAGAAGTGCTCTGAATCTTATCCTTTAATAGATTTTGGTATGTTGCAAATGACGAGAAATCATTCGGATTTAGCTTCATCGAAGCTTTTAGCTTAGACATTGTTTTGTCTAATCCCGATGTTTCTCTTTTGATTTCATTTATCGCTTTCTGAAATCCTGTAGTATCTCCATCAATCTTTACGGAGATACCTTTTATTTGATTATAGCCTGACAATTTTAGTACCTCCTAAAATCTGTCAAAGTCTTCTTGGGTTGCCATACGTACGTTGGATTTCTTTTTATTAATGCTTTTTTCAGCTCGATTTGTCATGTTGTTTTTTGCAACAATTAAATCAAACATCATTCCAATATCCATATTGTCTATTTCATCCATTTTTAGCCCTAGATTCATGCATCCTAAAATTAATTCAGAATAGCTTGTTAATCTTTTTTTTTCTTATTTTCTTCATCTTTTTTTTCAGTTTCATCTTCAACTGTGGCCTTATTTGAATAAACGATTTTTTCAAATAAAATAACACCAATTAAAACAAATGATTCATAATCATCAACATTATCTACCATTACATTAAACGGTTCAGTAACAAAGTTATTTTTAACATCGTACGCTTTGATGCAGGCCCATAGTAAACGTTCAAAAAATTCCGATCCAACTTCTTTTAATAGAATGAAATATGCATTTTCATCCCCTCTGTCTTCATCTACCGCTTTTTTAATACCTTCATCAAAATTCATTTGCGCCTGTTGAATATCAATCAATAAATCACGATTGAATGTTTCTCTATAAATACGTGCTGTAATCCCTTTATATAGGACACCGTGTTCTTTACCTTCGATTTTTACTGTAGTTTCCATATAACCTCACAAAGAGGGGGTTGCCCCTCTTATAATGCGCTCACTTCCTTGCCATCATCACTTTGTACTTCTACCGGTGTACCGGCTTCATGGCTCACTTGGCTCACTTCACTAGCTTTTGGTGTAGGTAATTTTGGCGCAGTCGTAAAGAAACTAGTATAGTTTGTATCACCTTTTTTGCAGTCAATTTTTACCCATGCATGACCATCTTTTTCTACAGGAATAGCTGTAATATCCATAGTTGTTGTATTTGGATCAATACTTTCTTCTCTTGTTTCACCTTCAACAGATGGGCGAGCAAATACTACTTTGAAGAACATATGTTTTGTCGCATTTTTGTCTCCTTCAAATTGGAACATTAAGCCTACGTTGTTTGGTAGAACGTTAGCGTCTTCAGCCAAGTTACCTTCCTCTGTTTCAATATTATTAAAAATCATTTTTTTAATTTCATCTTCCAAGTATGTCATTTCAATACTTCCGGAATATCCATTATTACTGTTTGTTGTAAAATATGCAGTGTTGTCTGCATAATATGTATTTGTATCTCCTTCCGGATCTAGTGTTAATGATTTAGCACCTTTCCATGCTACAGGTGTACCATACGTAATATTTCCACCTTCTTCAGACTCAATAGGAACTACATGTACATTTTTAATTCCATATTTAACTTTGTTTGTATCTGCCATAGTTTTTATCCTTTCAAATATTTTTCGATTAAACTTGGCAGTTCTTTGATTGCGTTTGTTTCTCCATCTTTCCAGTGCTTAAATGCACGTGTACGTCTAGGAGAATTCCATAAATTATGTCCGTTTTCTAGTAAATGAGTCAATGAATATTCATGGCCACTCGCATAAATAACACCGCGTGTATGAGCTAACTCACGCTCAATCTTATATGTTATAGACCTTTTATATTTGCGCTTTCTGCGTGTGTTTCTATGATCTACATTGGCCTTAGCTTTAATAATATCTTTAGAATCTTTTGTAGTTTCTTCTACTGCTCTATCAATCTGCGCCAAAGAATGCTCTTTATATTCTTGAATCATCTTTCTAATTTCTGGTCCAAGCTGCGACATATCGCAATATACATCATTGACGGCCAACTAATGTCACCGTCCATTCTGTACAGTGTACTTTTTGAGCTTTTATATCTTCATCTGTGATAGTTTGGTATGGTATTTCTAATTCATCGAACATGTCTTCGATTTTAGCTTCTAATTCAAAATCTTTTTGATCAGTCACTAATCTATATATGTAAGTTCCAATCTTGCAATACGTTCTATTGTCTGCAAAGTAATTATTTGTATAATCCAATGCATAATTCCCATAGGGGGTATGGGGCTTTGACTTGAAACTGCCATATACAAATTGTCCTTCACCTAAAAGTTCAGTGAATTTAGCAACGATTTGTTTTCTTACTGTTTCCATTCTCCAGCATCCTGTTGAACATAGAGTTCAATCGTATCTCCGGATGGGAACGTACGATAAACTGCATACTTTTTGTCGTTGTATGTAACTGTTGTCTCATCATTGTAATCAATAGTAGGAATAACAAGCTTATACGCTAACTGTATGCCTGCCTGGTAGGCTTCATTAAATTCTTTTGAATAAATTCCACCAACTCGACAAAATACTTCCTTCTCCGTTTCATTAACATGTTCCACACCATCTTCATCAACATATCTTTCTTTTTCAATCAGATATGCCACATCATAATAAAGATTATTCTCACGAGTATATTCATATGCCATACTATGTCACCTTCTTGTGGGATTTATCTGTCATAAGTATCTGACGTAAATCCTCATATGTTTTGGCCATTGATTCTTTATATGAAGCATCCGTTGTACCAAATTTTGACTTTACATATGTTATTACCGCTACTACAATTTCATCTTCTAAATCATCCTCATCAAATAAGATATTTAATCTATCCAAATCGTATAAACATGCATTGATATACGTTTTGATTTCATCATCATATGCGCGCGATTTAGCTCTTGTAGCAGCAGTTCTAACACGTTCTAGAAGGCTTTCAGAAATATTGAACGCCATTATCTATCACCTAAGCTTTCTTCGCACTGCTTTTTCGAGTGGTTTTCTTAGGCTCATCATCTAATACAATAGGTTCTTCATCAGTTTCAATAGGTTCATCCTCATTTAATGATTGTGTTCCTGTTTGGATTTCATCTGCTTTAACATCTCCATTGCTTAAGCTACTTTTTTTTTTAATAAGAAGATGTATTGAGGATCTAATACTTTACCATCATTGATAACCAATGCTTGAGTTACTTCCTGATTATTTTCATAATCCCAGTACTTCTTAACACCAAACTGCATGTTTGAATTGATCGCATAGGCTTCTTTTCCTACCCAATACATTCCGAAGTATTCACCGTTTTGTGCTTCATTAAAATCTTTAAACGTATCATTTTCAACGAAATTAACAATTCTAGCTGCGAATGTAGCACGTTCTGCACCATCAATAGGATTAAATGTTTCTGCATAAACAGGACGATTATTTTGATCAGCCAATGTTTTAATGTTTGCTTCATATGTTGCAGGAGTCATAACGAATTCTGGTTTTAATTTACGCATTGACAATGGAATCTTCGCAAAGAATTTTGTTTGCCATGATTTCCAATCTTTCATTTCTTCCTCAGTGAATTCAATAATGTGATCTGTTTTAATACGTCCACTTACTTTATTAGCTTCTGTTAAAATACCTTCACACTCATTGTTTTCAGATTGGCCTGTTAAAATTTCACGATCCATAGCTTCCAAATAAGCTTCTACAATAACTTCTGCTAATTTAGTTTCGAATGCAGTTACCGTCAATACTGTTTGAAGCAAGGTACGTGCTAAACGAATTTCACCAATCAAATATCCAAATTGTACAAATTCTGTAACAGAACCGGCCTTTTGACGATCAGATACTGTTGTTTCAGTGATACGTTTAAATGTCGCCTTGAATGAACCGATAGGATATTTAACACCACCACGGAAATTAGTATGTAATACCGCATTGTATAAGTAACCACGTGATTTACTTAATTCAGTCATTACTTTCTGAACAATTGTTTCAGGAATTAAAATACCTAGATCAGCTGCTACGCCTGCTTCTGCGCTACGTTGTCTTAAGATTTCTGACTGTTTTCCTTTTTGAACGAATTCCATGAATGCACTACGATATTCCATATCGTCTTCCATTCCTTTTTTACGTTCTGACAATCCTTTTGGCATTGTTGGATGTCCTTTACTACGAGCTTGTTCCTGTTGTGCAACAAAAGTTTCTTCTTCATCTTCAATAGATTTTGCCATAGTATCTAAGAACGCTTTACGTTGTGCAGCCTGGCCTTGTAACTCTTTGTCACGCTTTTGTAAGATATCAAATTCCGCCTGTAACATTTCCAAGTTTGTATTAGGATCGTTTTTGTTGACCTCATCTTGAATTTCTTTAAATCTTTTTTGAATCTGTTCGTGATTCATTGCATTGAATGCTGCTAGTTGTTGCTCTGTAAACATTAATTAATAGCCTCCTTAATCTGCAACAACAAACTCAGTCTTTCTCGTTTCTTTTCATTTTCTTTTTTAACCCGTTCCTCATCCATTAAAGTTTTTGCCCTTGCTTCAATGGATGTTTGATCATTTGCAGGAATCGACACTGCTGAAACATCATATATTTTTGACACTTTACGTGTTGTCCACGTTTTTGTATCTCTATCATATGATTCCTCATCCACCATGTATCTCCATGACATCTGAGTAACCATTCCTGCCTGAATACTGTCGTACAAACGTTTTGCAGCTTCTGTTCTTCCTAAGTCTGCTGCAACAAACAATCCATGTTCATCTACTTCAACAATAAGTGAACCATTGCTTGTACGTGCATATACCATTCCTCCATGATCAAATTGGAAGATGATATCACTCATATCAGCGTTATCCAAACTTGAACGCTCAATCAATTCATATACATCATTACCTGCGTAATCTCGATAAAGCACATAAGGCTTGAATGTAGTAGCATATCCCTCAACATAGTATTGAGTATCAATCCGTTTGTTCTCCGTCACCGGATTCATCTGAAACGGAATTGAGCGCATTTGGATTTTGCTGTGGTTCGGTTTCGCCATTGTAACTAATTCCTCCTTGATTTGATTTAGTTACCTGGATGTATTCACCTCGAATAAAACGTTTCTTACCTTCATCATCTGGTAAAGGCGCTTTGTTCATAATATTTAATGCTCCGTTTGTATCAATCATTCCTCTATCGAACATTTGAGTTGCAACATTCAATTTTGTCTGTGTTGAATCATACTGTAAACGATCACTTGTAAGAATGATTTCACTACCATTCATAATCTGATTTACGGAATATAACATTCCACTCAACACTTCTCCAACTTCAATAAAGAATGGTTCAATAATTGATTCATAAAATGCATTCCATTCATCAGGTTTATATTTATTTTGTAAAATAGCTTCACTAATTCCAAAATAGCTGTATACACTATTTTCAATTGCTTGCTTCTGTTTGGCGTCCACTAACAGTGGTTTACTTTCAATCGGTTTTACTTCATCAAAACGATTGTCGATAAGAAATACACCCGTCTCATTTTTGTTCAGGTTATTTCTTAAGATCATGTTCTGTTGCTCTTTATAGTCTTCATCATCATCAATTGGTGTTGAGATTTTAGCTAAGAATCGAACAATAGAACTCGACTTGATCGCATTGATTGCTCCTTCTTCCTGAGCAAGCATCAATTTAGCTGTTGTATCAAATGCATCATTAACATCACCAAAGTAATCATTTTTATACTGCATTTGCCTTAGATGTCCTACTTTACTGTATTCAATCAATTTTGTTTCGCCATAGATGAAATTAAAATAAATATAAACTACACCATTGATTTCTTTTAACTGACACTGACTGGGAACAGCAGGCCATAATCCTTTTATCATTCCATATTCATCTTCAATTGGAATAATGAAAGCATTGTTTTCTGCAAAATATATAGTTGCCAGCCTTTTGTAAAATTGACTAGCTGTCATATAAGGATTTGGCTTTTTCTTAACCAAATAGTTATATATCTTGCTTTTGTAGTCTTTGTTTGTCAGTTCCGGTGAAGCCTTTCCACATGATGTAGCAATTCGATTGATACATGCTCTGCATAGTCCAATCTCATATATTCCACCATCATAGGATGAATACACTGGTGAATATCCACCTAAGCTTGCAAACATTGAATGTAATTGATTTTGTTTAGGTGCTGGCTTATTGAATCCTAATAGACTTCCTAGCAAGCCAAATCTTTTTCTTCTGCTTTTAGCCACTAATTCACCTTCCTTTTCTTGTTTTCAAGGCGGTATTTAAATGTATCCCACCATTTTTGTCTTACTGTATATGCATCAATAACAGATGCATATCCATCAATATGTTTTCTTGGATCAGTTTTAATCATGCGAACGCGATTGTCCTCCGCAACTTTCTTTAATGCCACACTAGACATATGTGCTTGTAAAAGCCCATTCGTTCCTGTATGAACAAATCCGTCTCTTACATATCCTGTAAATTCATTAATAACCGGTGTAAGGTTAGTTCCCTGAATGACATCATCCATCTTGTATCCGTATTTCTTCATATCATCCACAAGATACTGTGCCGAATAACGGTCATATCCAACGACAACACAATAAATCTTGTATTTCTTACGCAACATTTCAAACCACTGTGTTACATCTTCGTACCGTACAAAGTTTTCCCCACTTGGACTTAAATATCCCAATTGAATAAATCTTGTATATGGTATTTTGTCTCTTTCCTCTAGCTCCTTGATTTTTAACGTTGGCAGCCAAAAATGAGTAAATATGTAGTCATGACCTTGAATTCGTATAACTACAGATGCGGCTGTTAAATCGGTTGTTTGCGACAAGTCGATTCCACCAACTGCATATGTATGTGCAAAATCTTCAAATCTGAGTTCTTCACCTTTAACTTTGTTAATATCTTCTGCACTAAATAATGCTTCTGTCGAATTCTGTTTGATATTCGCATATTTTGTTATAAACTCCGCCTTATACGTTGGTGAGCTATGTGCTTTTAAAATTTCATTCTGCAAATATTCATAAGAAACAGATATTCCAAGGTTTGGCATTGCTTTTCTCAATTCAATAGGATCATCCCATTTTTGAATATCATCAATCATGTAAAAGAAAGGCAACATTTGTTTTTCATCAGACGTACCAAGTAAAACAGATGTTCCACGAACAAATAGTTCATCATATAATCCTTCATCAATATAGTTTGCGGTACTTACAGGAATATAAAGTGGATCAGGTCTTGCACCACCTGCCGACAACATAACGTTGTACATTTTCATACCCGCTTCACCTTCCCAGGCTGCAAACTCATCAAAGATTGTCAAATATGGGTTGAATCCGTCTGACTTTTTAGATGCAAAGGCGATTGGCTCCCATCTACAGTTGTTCTGTTTCATGTAGATATCTGTTCTACGTTTTTTTACTCTTTGACTCAACGCTTTAGAGTGTTCCATCATTTGATACAGAACATTGTAAATGATCTGCGCTTGTTTTAACTTTGGCGCTATGTTGTATATCTGCATACCTGCTTCATCCGATGTAAATCCAACATCAAGTTCAATACCTGCACAAAGAAATGATTTTCCTTGTTTTCGGCCCATGACTGTTGGTATTTCACGAAACTGCCTTTTTCCATTCTTATCAACAAGTCCGAATATGCATGCAATATAGTATTTTTGCCAAGGCTCAAGCTTCACTTTTGTTGTTTTTCCTTCTACGTGATGACAAAACGTTTCAATAAACGCTATATGCATCTCTGCTTTTTTCTCATCATAGAAGAAATCTCCATTTGCTAAACCTCTTTCAACATATTGAAGATTAAGCTTTATCCACTTACCGACTACATCTTCACCCGATTTAATACGTTCTTTATAAATGTCTAGATATTTCATTTAAATCTGCTCATGAACTCATCCAATTCATCACCTTTTTTTCCGGATACTTCTGTTGTTTTTGAAAGTGAAGTAGGTGACAAGCCAAGTTCTTTGCAGTATTTCATGATTTGATCACGTAATTGAACGGTAATAATGTAATATGGTGAGCGTGATAAATTCGTTGCACCAGCCTTGTTCGTGTATTCAACAACCATCTGCAATGTTTTAAAACCATTTGCTTTACTTGAATCTCTCCATTGTTTCATTGTTGAATCATATTGGGCCAAGGCATCTGCGAGTGAATCAATCGCAACCGAATATTCAGGGGAATATGTACCTAAATTTTCTAGTTGAGAATTTATTCTTTTTTTCCATGCTCCTTTTTGCATTCATCATCCTCACTTCCACATCCTATAAGCATTCCATTTTCATCAAATTCAAAAGATGGTTTGCGTTTGGAATGTTCCTCTGCATGACATAAATCACACAACGCTTCCAAATTAGAATCACCAAATAGAATGTGTATATCTCTATAGTTGTCCTGGTCAATGTGTACTTTGTGATGCACACAAGTCGACCTGGTATAGATACCTTTTTTTAAACATCTTTCACAAAGCGGATGCGCCTTTCTATACGCTTTACTTTTCTTTTCCCAAGCCTTGCTTGAGTAGAATTTTCTAGCATAATTTCTAGCGCCTGTTTTCGTTGCTTCTGAACCATAATATTTTTTCATATCGCTACATTCAAAGTTTTAGTTAACAGATTTAAAGGACGACAATATGAACAGTAAACACTTTGAATGCAGTGATATGAAAAAGCAGTGATATGAAAAAGACCCATGTTTCCACAGGTCTTTTTCACAACGGGCACAATATGAAACAATCCAAGAACTACCTTGTTTGTCCTAGAAGATGTTTTCCAATCTTCACAACTACAGAATATCACGGTTTTTCTTTGTACACTGTACAAAATGAAGAAATTCAGATTTTACCCCCTCTCGTGCGCGCATGACCGAGTTTTTTTAAACTCCCCACGCCGTTCCCCGAAACGCAAAAAACTTCCGAAAGATAGGGGGGTATCTGCTGATCTGATCCCAGCCCAGGGCGCTTTCAGGTTTCAAAATTTGGATTATGCAGCTACCACCACACCGCACCGCTCACGGCTTCAATCATATGATTGTCATATATTTATTATTGTGTTGAAAGATGTTTCAACATGCATTGTTGAAAGCGTTGTTTCATATCATAGCCATGACTACATTAATAGAACTCGCGCGCACGTTCTTATATATGCAATATGTCTTGTATCACTCCAATACATTGGACCATGCGCACCCGTTCCATATGTTTAAGCGTGTCACTTGTCTTCCTGGAATGAAGCAAACCCCACCAAAAAAAGGACGCTCACCACGTCCATACAGTACATATACACCAGTCTGATAACTATATCTTATAAGACCAAACGCAAGCACTAAAGAAAGCCTTATAAATAGGCGCTTTCGTGCACGTTTGAAAAAACAAAAGCTTTTTGAAAAAATGAGCACCAAAAAATATTATTAATTTTTTATTGACATATACATGTATATGTTTATAATGTAAGTGTAAGCTATATAAAAAGCTTACACAAAACAAACGGCGCTTACTCATAAAGCCAAGCCAAGACAACTATAAATTGCTTAGATTGGACTTGATAGTATGGATAAGTTTATAAGCCTATTAAATAAATTGTTGTTTAAACTTCATATAAAAATAAGTTTAGACATAAAAAAAGGGCGCTTACTCATAGACATAAAAGTCAATGAATAGCGTCATTAAATAAGCAAATAAATTATAGCGCCGTTTATTTAAATAGTCAAGTTTAGGAGGTGTAAACATTGTAAGAAAAAAAAGTGGTTCTTTCGATCAAATAGAATATATAAAAGAATTTAATAAAGCCCATTATAGAAAGTACGAATTTAGAGTAAAAAAAGAAAATATAGACCTTATAAAATGGCTTGATAAACAACCAAATAAAACCACTTATATAATAGATTTGATTGAAAAAGATATGAACAAAAACAAATAAAAAAAACGTGAACCCCTTTCAAGTTTGGCCGCTTCCAGGAGTTCACAACAACGGCAAATATACACAAAATTCAGGAGGTTAAGCCCGTCTTGTATATATTGCTTTTCTATTCTACCACAGACGGGTTAAAAAGAAAATGTTAAAGACTTATTCAAAAGAAGCTATTGAAAATATTAAAAAGTATGTATGTGATCATGTGGACTTTACCGGTTACGATAAATATGCATATATCGAAAAGTTTGAAGAAGATACAAAACACGGAAGACAAATCGACATGTTCAGCGTATATGCTTACGCACTTTATGATTGTTTTTATGATGAAAAAGTTAAACTTGACAAAAGAAACATGAGTATTGAAAATTTATTTTTCGAATGGTGTCAAGGACTCCCAAGCGTTCTAGACACTTGTTACTACTACAATAGGAGCGCCGTTGAAGATCTTGCGGTAATTTTGGAAGAAAGCGAAAGCGAAAAAAGTAAATTCACTGAACGCCAAGCGGAAGAAAAACTCACACATTTAATTTTTAGAGAAATTAAAAAAGCCATTTCAAAAGGTAAAAAAGTATGTTAACCCGCAAAGATCTTGACAAGATGAGCACCGCTGAGGTGCTCACGTTTGCGGCCGTGCAAGTCTTCAAATATTTATCTTATTTCATTACAATTAATTTATTTATATTTATTTATGCGTGTATCTGTTATTCACTTTAGGAGGGTTTGAAAATGAACAGCAAAGAATATATTGAATCAGTAGAAAAAAAGATTGATCAGCTCAACGCAAATAGTCTAAAGGCAAATAGTTTAATGCCTTTTTCAATAAATAGACATTTAAATGGGCTATATGATCTCAGTTATGGCATGGATGTAATCGCATGGATGCTAAAACCGCGTGAACTTTGGCAAGTTGTAACAACTTTATATAATTTATATATTTTAGAAAGTTAAGGATGGTTTGAAAATGACAACATGGAAGAAAGAAAGAAAACATTTTAATTATTATGTTACAAATGAGCGGAAACAACCGCACATTTACGTTGAAGCGTTAGGAACTCCCAGCGCTTCAACTGAAAAGCTTTTAAATGATCATGGTTTTAAGTTCGATCATAACAAGTGCATGTATGCAGCAGCTCAAACAAATGAATTAAGGCTTTTTGTTGCTCATGATCTTGACAAGCTTTTCAACTATGATATTCAGTTGTTTTATAATACAGAAGCAAAAAAAGAGTTATATACACCAGATATTCAAGAAATAAAAGATATTTGTTATCATTTTAAAATATACAAGTGTTATATTGATATTTTAAATAAGGATCTTTTTAAAATATGTAAACCTGGATCAAAAAGTTTGCTTTTTACTTATAACACAAATTCAAAAACTATAGACGTTTTTAATAGAAACAAATTACAAGAAAGTTATATATATAATGATGGTAAAATCGAGAAAATGAGCGTTGAAAAAGCTGCACCAAAAAAGAAAAAGAAAGCAGCTCCAGCACTTACAGAACAACAAAAAATTAATAAAATGCTGGAAGAGTTTCCATTTTAGGAGGTAAAGAAAATGAAAAAAACTGTTAACGACATTAAAAATTTATGTAATTTATTGCAATATATGAGCCGTGAACCCGGCTTATTCAGTAATGGATATATCAGATATATATCAATCGGAAGATATGCAAAATATGTTGATTTGCATTTTATGAACGGATCTATTTACAATTTTGATTCATATACAAAAGCTTTTCTATATGATCAGCTTTTAAGATATGCAAAAAACCATCTAGAAAAATGGGATCAAAAAGAAAAAAGCAAGCGCGAAAAAAATCGCTTCAATCGCGCAAAAAGAGAACTAGAAAAAATTGAAAAGGACTTGTAAAAAAGTCCTTTTTTTATACTTTCATTTTTTTGATCTGCTTCTGGATCAGCTGCTTTTTGACTGGATTCGATGCGAAAAAGTTCATAAAAAGTTTAGTTTTAAACTCATATTCTTTTTGATCCATTTCTTTTATATCCAAAACTCTTTTAAATATTACTATCGCGATAAAATTCGCAAACAAGTTTGCATCTTTTTCTATTTCCTGATTCTCATAGTGTTTGCATCTTGAATCCTTATAACTTTCAAGTTCCTTTTTCCATATAGGAATACTTCTTTCATCTATAGAAAACACTTTTTGATTCTTCTTATATACACATGCATATTGATATAAATGTCTAATTTCATGAGCTAGATATATATAAACTAAACTACTATCTATGGATGTATTCAGGTTTACACAAATTACATTTTCTTTTGGGTATGATGTGCATATGCTTGTATCTTTTACTTGAAAAAGTTCTTTATTGACTGGTTTATGTTTAAGATCATAAACCTTATCATTTGCTTTAAAGTAAACTTTTGGAATCTTTATATTTAATAATGTGCATAGAAAACTTATATAATCATTCATGCATTCATTATATCCGAAAAACTTTCTTTTGAAAAACTTATTTATCCAGGATCAGAAAAACTTTTTCAAGTTGTTCTTGAGACGTTAGAAAAATCTTTTGATATCCTTCATATTTACATAGAATCGAACCGTCAAAAAACTTTTCCATCAACTGATAAAACTTTTCTTTCTTAACATAATAAACATAATTCACAGACACATCTTCATCATCATGCGCATTGTATTCAAAAACTTTTTCAACCATCTTAGAACAAATAACACCAATCTGTACATTATCATACTTTATAAAAACTTCTTTATAAGAAAACCTATTTTCGTCCATTTCATCACTCCTAAAAAACTTTTTATATATCAAGTAATATTCTTATAAACTTTTTATAATCTTCATCTGAATTTAGATAAATCTTATTGCAACCATTCATTACGTCTTCATAGTTTAAGCAATCAATTTCATTATCTAAAAACTTTTTATATAAACTTTTGAATTGAGATTCACAAATATAATGCTTAATAACGAATATACCATTCTTATCATAATGGCCCCTACAAAACTCTTCGTCTGCTATATAAACACATACAATACGATATTCCCATTGCACAAATAAACTTTCTGTATCACGAATCAGAAAAAACTTTTTCACTTTTGTTAAAAACTTTGGTAATTTATATTTCATTTTCTTTACTCCTAAAACTTTTACAAGTCACTAAATATTCTTAAAAGCTTTTTATATTCTTCTTCTGAATTTAGATAAAAATTATTACATCTATTCTTTATATCTTCATAATTGAAGCATTCAAATTCATTATCTAAAAACTTTCTATATAAACTTTTGAATTGCGATTCACAAATATGTTTCTTATGAAGTCTTACTCCTTGTACATCTCTTATAAGCGTTGCACCTGATTTATAAACACATACAAAACAATCTTCCCATTGTACAAATAAACTATCTGTATTATGAATCAGAAAAAGCTTTTTCACTTTTGCTAAAAACTTTCTCACAATATCACTCCTATCGACCAGCAGTCATTTCTGCATAAAAATCATAATAACATTTACCTAAATACATCCTGCCATTATTAAAATTTATTCTTAAATAAAACATCACTTTTTCAAAATTCTGCCGATCAAGCGCTATAATTCTTTTAAACCCATCACGTCCATGAACATCTTGTCTATATCTATACTTTATTCCATCGTTGACAATAAACTTATCAAACTTTTTATATTTTGTTTTGGTGAGATTATATTCATAACCCCATCCTTCATCATTATGCAAAATTATAAACCATCTATTATAACAAGGCATAATTTTTAAGTATCCAACACGTTCCACAATATCACTCCTATTTATCTGCAATCGTTTCTACAAAACAATTATAATAAATATATCTTTTTCCATCATAATCAAATCTTACAGCTCCACTTGTCAATGATTCAATATCAATTCTACCTTCATAGCTAGCTATAATTTTTCCATCTGCTGTATACACATTGATTATTCTATTCAATCCACCATTCAAATCTGATTTTACATCAGTACCCCAACGATCCACAGTTGCACATCCAAATAATGAAATGCCAATCATTCCAACCATTAATAATTTGTATAATTTATTCATTTTATTCCTCTTTTCTTAGACAATCCTATAAAGCACACATTTATTTAAATTCAACAAATCTTGTACCTTTCACTTTCCCGCATTTCAAACACACAAGATACTGAGTCTCACCGCTGATACAATGAAACATCTCATTCTTTACACACCAAGTAAATTCATGCTTACAGAATAATCTTTTAAAAAACCATTTAATTTTGTTTATCATCTGAACTTCTTTCTATGTCCGATAACTATATATTATCAGACTAACTACAAACCTTTTAAAAGCCTAGTAAATAGGCTACTTTGTAACACTTTTCTAAAATAAAAACTTTGTAAAAAAATCAACCTCGTATTTATGCAATTAATCTCATCTTATTTCGCCTTTTTCAATCAGCTTTGCCGCTTGTAAAATTCCTGCCCTAAGCAAATCCGTTTTTACACATCTTGCTGCATACATTCTTAATCCTTCAACAATACTATCAATCGAAACTTCTTTTTCCTTTTCAAGAATGTATTCAATGGCATCATCACATTTTCCAACCTTATTTGCCATAACAACAACATAGCCTTCATCTAACGCTTCTTGTAATTCTTCAAAACTTCTACCATCAAAAATGTATGATCTGATTACTTTCTGCATTGTTCGCCCTCTCTTATTTGCTTAAATCACCTATAACGAGCTTTTTAAGCTCTTTTTTCATTGCGTAATACATTTTCATTCTGCTACAGAACTTTTCTCCTGAAAGCTTCTCAAACGACTCTCCATTGATATAATGACGTTTCATATATAAACGAATATCATCATTTGGAATAAGATCAATAATTGTTTCAACTTCTCTCATCTTTCCTAAGATAAGATTCTTATCATCTTCAAGCACTTTTTCTTTTGAAATAAATTTCACAAGAACATCATTTGTAATGTCCTTGTTTTTCTTTGAATCCAACCTTTGTTCAAATGATGGAGATTTTGGATCTGAAAATTCTTTTTTGCGAACCTCCAAATCCTTTAAGATTCCATCCAACGATTTAAACTTTCTTTCATATATTTTAAACATTTCAAGCTTTTTAATTAATGCATCCACTTGAACATCTACATATTCTTCATAATCCGTTTTACTCATCTTCTCTCCTATGAAATTTCTTCAATTTCCTCAATGCTGCATGATGGGTGTTTCATATAGAATTTATACATTGCCATACTTTTCGATTCCTCCTGGACTTCCATCACACAAATATTATTGTCTTTGATATATTTAATCCTGTATTTTTTTAACACCTTTATACCCTAACCTTTCTAATTCTTTTTTTCTTTCTTCATTTTCTTTTATTATCAGCCAGCTACATCCTTCTACGAACCAATCATCTCCATATATATCAAAAATCTGTTTCATAGTATCATTGCAAGCATCATCTATATCTAAGTGATCTACAATAAAAGCTAATTCTTCTCTTGGTATGAATTTCATTTTGTTTCCTCAAATCCATCATACAAATATTCTTTATTCACCTTATTTTTTAAATCCATAATTTCCATCCTTTGTGCTGAAATCATATTTTCTAAACTTGTAATCTGTGATACCATTGAACAACTACATACAATCAATCCGCATATAGCACCTAACATCAATCCTATTGTAAACCACATATTAGAAACCACTCTCCAACGGATTACCTGATGGTGCGTTCAATCCATATAATGTTGCATATACAATAACTGCATATACAACATAAAGTACTGTACAAGTAATAATAAGATCCAGGTTCTTAATAATTGCTTTTTTAATTCTATTCATCATCATTTAAATATTTAAACTCTTTCATTAACTCATCCTTTGTTCTTTCAAACTCTGATTCGATTTGTTTCTGTACATCAATCTTAGTTTGTTTAAACCATTTCTTTTTAAATTCAGTAACCGCCCTTCGGTAAGTATCTTCTCCAGTGTCACACGACTGCCACCACTCTAAATCATGCAGCACTTTAACTAAATCTTTCATCATTTCATTTAATTGAGAATCGTACATTCTATTAACACATTCTTCTTCAACTCTGCAATACACATAGCTGTAACTTCCACCACTCATTAGTTAATCTCCTTTTTAATCTATAATCTTACTTCCGCAATTTGGACAATACTTTGGTTTGAAATTAAAGTAATATTCTTCTCCATCATCTTCACCGACTGCATATTCTTTGTGTTCTACTAATGTGAATCCACAATTAGAACATCTAAATTCTTCCGTTGAATCATATTCTGATTCGTTGGTGCAAGTTTCTTCTTCTAACCATCCGAGTTCTATGCATTGTTGGATAATCGCCATTAATTCATTTACCGATATGTCGCTTTTTGTTATTAATTTATCTCCTAATACATCTTTAGCTACTATACGTCTAGATACTTTATCAAACACAATAACTCGTGATGTAGTAATATTCACACATTCATACATTATAAAAATATTTGATGTTGTTTTTTCTGTGAATCTTAACCTTCTAAACATTTCTTCAGCAGTCATATCATTCTCCTAATTTACTTATAGCCAAATACTCAACATTTTGTTGACCTTCATACCAATCATTTAGCCAACTTATAGCATCCTCGCAACCATTCCACGCTGCACATTCCGTCAAATACGTCCATTCTTCTTCAAAGTCATATTTGCATCTCAAATAAACTATAAAGCTATCATCATCATTTTCCGCTATGTAATCATTTAATTCTTCTTCTGTGATTCCCTTTTTCAATCGAACAAATTCAATTGAAGGTATTTTAATCTCATTCATTTTCTTCCTACTCCTTATTCCAACCTAATTCTTTGCATTGTTGGATGATTGCCTGCAACTCATTTAAACTAATAGTATGAAAAATTTTATTAATTATGATATTTTTACCATTCAAATCAAATATAATTGAATCAGGCATGGAACATTTATTGTATCTGTAAGTATCATTTGTTCCATCACTGGTATATTCTTTTTCAAATTCATACCCTAATCGTTCAAACATTTTTTCAGCCGTTGACATCTTTAATCACCTCACAATCTGCTAGGATATCTTTAATTGTTGTGTTCCCATCAACGCCTTTGAAATATCCTTTTTCTTTCATCACGTTTAAGGTAAGTACACTTTTAAACGTGTGTTTGCTTAAACAGCCTTTTAAATAGCTTTGTAACAAATCATTTTCAAATTTAGTTAGTTTATACTTTTTTCTGTAAGGACTTGCCAACCATCTAAGTCTTTTATTGCAACAATCACAATAACTAAAGTCGCATTCACTACAACGTGTACCCGAGCATTTAGTACATCTTCCATTAACTACAGCAAAACCGCCTAAGCCTACTTCTGACAAATATTCAAAATAATGTTCAATATTAGTTTCTTGTTTTGTTTCCTGCTTTTCTTCTTCAAGCCAACCTAATTCTTTACATTGCTGAATAATTGCTTTTAGTTCTGATTCTTTGATAGCTACACAATCAAAAACTCCTTTTGCTTTTTTGAATTGTTTGTTTTTAATATAAAATTCAATCGTAATATTTTTTTTACCATCAAAATAAGATATAAGTGTGTCTTCGCTATATGCTTTGGATAGCTTATATCCGATTCCTTCAAACATCTCTTTAGCAGTCATATGCCTTTATCTCCTTTTTAAGTTCATCAATAGCTTCTTTAACGAACTTTAAATCCATGTCATAGTTGCTAACTAAATCTGCCATCACGCAATTAGAATAGCTTTGTAATGCACTAGATAGAGTTGAGTGAAAGGAAATCTGCTTTTTGACTTCATTTACATTCCCATCTTTGCTTTCTTGAATTGCATATTGAAACAACGTGTAGCTTTTTCCATCGGATGTAATTGCGTATCCGTTTTTTAAATTAATCATATTTCATTCTCCTTCATAAACACTATCCATCGTGTTTTACCCCTCTTGTCACCAAATAAAGGCTTATAATCAATAACTTTTAAAATTTCGCCAAATTTAATTTGCTCATCATTCCATTTAAAAATAAGAACTCCACAATCTTCTAATACCCGCATGCATTCTTGAAACCCTTGCTTAAGATCTTTTTTCCAAGTATTGATATCTAACACACCGTATTTTTTGGACAACCAAGAATTTTCTCCTGCATGAATCAAATGTGGTGGGTCAAATACAACTAATTTGAATGTGTTATCGTCAAATGGAATATTTCTAAAATCGCCTATTACATCAGGATTTACAGATAATGTCCTTCCATCACATAACGTATCTTCTAATGTTCGATTATCCATAAAAACTGTGTTCTTATTACTTTTGTCAAACCAAAACATTCTAGACCCACAGCATGCATCAAGAATATATTTATCGTTATGCAGCTCCTTTTTATTGTTATTCATTTTCGTTTTCTTCTTCCTTTCCATCAAAATGCTCTTTTATTAAATCTTTTAACACTTTAACAGTTGGACAATCTTCGTTGTCAAATGCCCGCCAAGCACAATTAATAGGTTGTTGTCCATACTCTAGTTCGTGCTTTTCAAAGCACATTTTACAAATTTCACCAACTGCTTTCTCACATTCATTTCTAGTCATTTTCATTCTCCTTATAAGGTTCAGGCAAAGGCATCCAAGCCGTAACTTCGTCCAGCTCATAATTACTATCAAGTGCATATCCATCATCATATTCAATCCACGTATCTTCCCATACACGTTTACCATCAGTAACTAATATTTCTTCACCAACATTTGGAATTTGACGGTGAAGAAAACCATCTTCCGCCTTAATTTGACAGAGAATAAAACCATCCTTCATTTCAAATGGAATCCATTCAAATGAATCTGCTTTATCAACTAATTCTTTCAATACATTTAAATCATGAAGATATTCATTTTGCAGCTGTGTTCCGCATTTGTACAAATCGTTCATGTCTACAACACCATCACCAACATCATCTTTGAATGGACTAGTTAAAACCATTCCTTCTAATCTTTTTAAAGCTTCCCAGTATTTATTCATAATTCACCGCCTTGATAGATGTAAACATATCAACCCAACTTTGCAAACACTCGATTTGTTCTTGTGTAAGATCAACAATTCTTTCTTCAACTTCGGCTTTAGCCTCTTCAATTGTTTCAGCATTCAAAGAATCAAAATCACTTTCATATACATTTTCAAGCGCATAAAACGCACAGAACGTACCATCATCTTCATCTTGAAGTATAGTTGCAATAATTTCATCTTCATAAAATCTTCTAAAATGAAGTTTATAATTCTTTTCTATTTTGTCATATTCCCAATATTTATCTTCACTACTGTATAAATACATTCTGGTATCCTCATTTCTTATATTCCCCTGTTCTTACATACTCAAGCGATCTAACAATCTGTTCTAAAATTAGTAATTCAAAATCATATTTATCTATCGCTTTGAATTGTGTAAACATTTGTTCATTATGGTTTACTTCTAATTCATCATCTAAAAATGCTTTTTCAAGTTCATTTAATTTACGAATTTCATCCATTTTATTTTTGTATGCATCTATTAATACGTTAAGTCTTAATTCAACTTTAGACATCATCTTTATGTTTTCCCATCCTTCTTTTAAATTCATCGTAGGTAATGCAGAAAGGACATTCTTTGTCGCCTTCTTCTGCGCTACAATTCCATTGATTGAGCACGTCGCCACACGGTGATGTATCTAATATACAACCTCCTTTTTCATATTCGATTTTCAAATCATTTTCCCAATCTTTACTAGCATAGAATGGGCAAGTTTGTTTGTTAATTTCATCAACAATAAGTTTCATTTTCTTGCTCCTTTCAAAAAATATTCTTTCCAACATTCTTTGGACTTCTTTTCATATTCTTTATTAAAAAAATATTTCTCAGATCCACAATGAAATTTACATAAAATACATTCTTTTTTCTTCTTTTTATCAACTGCTCCAATATCAAAATTTGCCAGGCAACCATTGAGTCCATTGTTATGTGTATATTTACAAGCTTTATCTAATGCTTTTTCAAGCTTTTTAATTTCTTTTTCATGTGTCATTAAATCCTCATCATTTGAATCATCATTAATAATCGCGTTGTATAAGTATTCAATACGCTCTTTGTATTCCTCTTTTGTGATTTCTGATAAAGGCTTTTTGAATGATGTAGGCAATAATTTAAATCCAAATTCTTTTTCAAATTCATCTAAATCTTTTTCTGTCATACTTACACCTCTTTATCCACTTGCTTTCTTATGTTTCTTTTTAGAAAAACAATCGTATTTTTTAACGATTCAATAACCTCTTTATCGTCTATATCATGCATATCATAAATAAACATAAGAGCCATTTCTAAGCCGTCCGTTACTCCACTTCCATAAGTTGTACCTCTATTTTCGTATTCTTCCATTTTAAGAAACACAAAGTTTTCTATTTGTTTAATTTCTTCTTTTGTCATACTTCAACATCCTCATCTTGTGGCATTTGATAAACTTGAACACCTTTACCTAATGCGTAAGTACCATGACCAATATTATCAATCCTGTAATAGTCCGTATCTTCAATGGCATCTTGAATTTCATCTAATACTTTTAAAGCTTTTTCTTTGGTAGAATATTTTCCTAGCAATGTAGCATTCCCAAATCCCCATATTTCACATTCTCCATCCATTTCTATATTCTGTACATTTACTAGTGCTTTCAAATCCTGACTTCTAATCCACATACCTAGTATCCCTCTTTCAATCTTTCATAATTGCTTCATCTAGTTTAGCTTGCATTTGAAGCATTTCTTTTATTAAATCAATATCTTTACTTTTCATTTGTTTCTCCTTTTATTCATCTATGAAATTTGTGATATATGTTAATTCTTTCATTCTTTCTACCGCTTCTTCTTTAATGAATTGCAAAGCTGCTCTCTTTGCTACTTCAAAACTTTTAAACGGATGAACAATGCTTATTGTTTCTCCAAAATACAATGTGAAATATACATAAAACAATTTTGGCTCACTCTCGTTAAGTTGGTGCTCTTCAATTGTTGCGATTGCTCTGTTTTCATTGTAGGCATCAGTCAATACAAGTCGTGTTATTTTTTGCCCGTCAAATCTATTTTTTTTCCATATTAATTTCATATTTTCCTCTTCGGCAACAGCTTCAGAATTGTTATCTTTTGTTATTCTATGTTTTACATGATCTATCCCGGTTAATAATCTATATAAACAAGCTTTTCCACCAAAAAAATCAAGATTTCTAGAATCAAGTTCCATTGATCGTACCTCTAAATCTTCATTAAAATACAGTGGGTTGCATTGCTTAAACTCACCATCTACATCAAATGCATCATATGGTTCTAAACCATGTTCTTGCATAAATTTTTCAATAACTTTCAGTTCAATCATTCTATTTCCTCCAATTCCAATTCTTCACATATTTTTACGATTATAAATCCATTCCTTGAACGCTTTATTTTTCCTTTTTTCTGTTTGGAACACATGGATCTAAATGTATTGATTGTTGTTTCTAAAAACGATGCACATTCATCTTCTGTTCCAATACAAGCAGGAAGATCATCCTTGTATATTCCATATATTTTTCGTGCCATCAGTTCAACCTGTAATTCTTTCCAGGCTCTTTCTCAATTTCAAAGAAGAAACCATTGCACTTTTCAACAATTCGGCCAACCACCGCTTCATTTATATCAATCATTTCCTGGCTTGTTCTTTCGCAGGATATGATCGTCTGCATGTTGTTGTTATAGCGATAATCAATCAAATCAAAGATTGCTTTATCATCCAACCGATTGGCACTAGATTTGAACAAATCATCTAGATACAAGATTTGAGCATGTTTAGCACGTTCTAGAAGCGAATAATCAAAGTTGCTAATAGAATTGCTCAGCTCAATATATCTGACGTACAGAACACGTTTATTTTGTTCTAACAACCAATTACTGATTCCAGAACATAGATGTGTTTTACCGCATCCACTCTGTCCTAAAAACATCAGCCAATTACAAGGCATATGTTCTGCAAAATTGTTTTTACAATCCTGAATGTAATTCACTGCCATTTTTTTGATTGCTTCCTGCCAGGGATCAGATGCAACGAAATCATTGATTCGTTTGTTCAACAAATCTTTTAAGCCACTGTTCTTTTTGTTCTTCTCAATCCATTCACTGCGATAGCTTGATAGTTTCTCGCAGTCATTTCTTTTTGAACAAAATACCTTTGTTGCAGCTACCAAGTATTTCCCGTCATAATACGCTGGCTTTTCCCAAATACCACAAGCGCCTGCTGCCATGCATTTGTCACAATTGCTTTGACAATGTTTGCTTTTAAGATATTTCTCATTGTTCGCATCATTTTGTTTTTGGATTATTTCACTAACTGACTGCATTACATCTTCATTCCTTTCGTGATCACAAAATTATTTGTTTTTTGTTTAGGTGCCACACTGTTCAGATAAATTTCAAACTTAGAACCAAACAACGTATCTGGTCTTAGATACTTATTCATCTCTGTATCGTTTAACCATTCATGCGCTTTCACATCAATCACAAGTTTAAAGTCTTCTAATCTGAATCCTTCATTCCACCTAGCCCGAATCTTCTCTCTAGCAATGCGATTACTATGTTTGTAATGCTTTGAACATTTAGAATTCAAGTAGTCAATAATTTCAACATAAGGGATTGTTTCTGATGCTGATAAATCAGTGTCGTCGGAACTTTCTTTTATATTTCTTTTATTAACTGTGTTACTAACTGTGTATATAACTGTCTTAGATTGGTCATTTTTGACCATTGTACATTGGTCATTTTTGACTATTCTACAATTGCCATTTTCGACCGTTCGATTAGTCACTTTTGACCAATCTATACTTAAAGCACTTTTTAACTTTTCTCCTACTTCTCCAAACGCATACCAAGTTGTATGATTCCATGGATTTTCGTTATAGTTTCCCTTGACTAACAAGCCAAGTTCAACCATTTTATTTAAGATTCTTTTTATCTTTTGAACATTCCAATACGGGAACATTTTATGCAATCCTTCATATGTATTGAACGTCCAATATTTCCCGTCCTGGAAGTTGTAATTATTTGCTTCGTTTTTGCTGATCCAAAAACAAAACATATCGAACATGATAGCTATTTCAACTCCATATTCATTCGCAATTTCTGCATCAAAACTATGTTTCATACTATCCTCAAAATAAAGATATTTCCTTTATTCTCTTTCTATTCCTTGTATTACTTTTAGGCAGAATCACAAGCTCATAAAGCCTTCCATCTACCTGATAAAAACGATATGCTGCACCCATACAAGAAACATTTTTTCTTTGTACAAGAGCAGCTGTTATTCCATATTCTTCAAACATATAAGCTGCATCAGGAACTACTTGCAGAACCTCATATGATGCATCTTGAATTTGAATAACATCACCTGTATTAACATTAGTAGCTTCTTTCATTTGTTTCTCCCGTCTTGTATAATTACCTCGAGAAGAGGTATATTTATATGAAATTTGATAATGATTTTTTAAATTTTGCTTTTAAATCGTGGCCTTATATAGTCGCGATAATTCCATCTTGTGTAGGCCTTCATAAGTCGATTAAAGTAGAGAAGATTATAGCTGCTAACAAGGAACTTGTTTCTATAATCCAAGCTCGTGCACCAATTACTCAAGAGCATTACAATCAATTATTAAGTGTTTTCTCTGATTATTTAGACAAAGCCGCTAGATACAATAGATCAGATGGGAACACTTTATTAAAAGAATATCGTGCTGCCTATTTAAAATCTCGAATGTTAATCCCTGACAAAGAACTACATGATAAAATGGATGAAGTTAATACGTATTTGTTAGATCAAAAAAAATCTAATATTAAATCTGAATTGGAATTCACAAACATGTTGGCTGATATATCTGACTCTTTCAGTCTCTTTCTAGATCAAATTGAAAGAAACGCATGACATAGTCCAAATGCACATGCATGTCCATAGAACCAAAATTTAAAATATTGGACTACATGCCTTTTTAAATCATCATCATAGAGTTCGGTTTCAATAAACTCTAAAATGAGTGCAATTGTAATTGTTACCATCCATCCAATATCAACGGCAATTTTTACATTCATTACATCACCTGCTTTCATAAGTATGTGATGCTTTTTTATCTTTTAACTTTTTTACCATTTCTTCTATTGGTTCTTGTATCAGGCTTAAATCATATTGATCCAAGATTTTTAAATCACATAGATACGTTATTAAATCGTACCAACTTCCTATTCTTGAAATCACTTCTAATTCATCCATTGTTAAATCGAAACAATTGGATACAAGATAAGGAATATTGTCTGCATAATATGTAATACTATGAATTCCTTTATCTTCTTCATTCAATTTCTCGTAGATTTCTTCTGTTTTTAAATCAATAAAAACCCTTCCAATTACATCAATCGGTTCTCTGTAACATTGTGGTTCATGTTCCTCACACTTAGTTTTCTTTTTCCTAAAAAACATCTTTACCTACTTTCTTTTCGCATAACTCAATGATTCAAGATTCTGCTTTTTCATTTTCCTTGTTGTACGAACATAGATTCTTGTAGTTTCTAAACTAGAATGGCCAAGGATATCCGCAAGTTCTGCAATCGCATTTTCACCATTCTGCATCAAATACTGAATGGCAAACAAATGCCTAAATGCATGAGGATGTACTTTACCAAGCTTAATTCCTCTGCACTTACCAGCAATCATCTTTAAGTCTCTAGACAACACACGAGCGTTTACAGGACTTTTCTTATCAGAAGATGTAAATATATACCCTTCTTCGATTTTGTTGTCCTTGCAATATTTTAGAAGCTCTCTTCGCAAGTCAGAACGAAGAATGATTCCTCTACCTTTTCCTTTGTTCATAACATACACATTGTCATCCGTTACTGCTTCTACAGTGAAGAACTGTAATTCGCTCAAACGAATGCCCGTATACCCAAACACCTTCATGATCTCGTATAAGTCCATACGATTGATTTCTCGGGCTTTTTTCAATAGTCTTTGAAATTCATTAGGTTCTAGAATATCATCCAAAGAATCGTCTTTCTGGACTCTTACGTTCTTCAATAAATTCTTTGAATAATATTTCTTTAGCTTAAGAAAATTAAAATCATCATCCGAATCAATGATTTCGCTATATTTAATAAATTTATTAATGATCACAATATAGTTGTTTACTGTACTGATTTTATAATCATGCAGCAGTTTATCTTTAACACCAACTATATCGGACTTTTGTATTTCTCCATCAGGCAATGAGTTAACAAACAAAGTAGCAACATGCTTGTATTTACGAATGGTATTCTTACTTTTCTCATCCGCTGTTTCTTCTTCAATAAACCCGTCAATTTTTGCTTGTAACTCATCCTTAGTCATATTACTTAACTACCTGGATGATTGTTGTAACCAAGATCTTAGTAGACAAGAACACACATACATTCAATGCAAGTAAAGCAATATTAATGAATGTACATCCAACTACATAATTTTTTGGCTTAGGTTTCTCATTAATGACAAGCTTGTCATCTAGCTTATAAATGTCATACTTATCGAAATTTGGAATCTCCCAAGTTTCTTTTTCTTCTTTTTTTGCCATTTTCATTACTCCTTTAAATTTCTGTGATATAATAATCATGTGGTTAATTTAAGCAGGGCTCACTACCCTAGCACGCTTGGTCAAGCGTGCTTTTTATTTGTTCTTTCCAAATGTCATTAAGCGCACTTTTAGTCTCAGGAAAATACTCAACAAATAACGGAGTAGGAACTGCAAGAATTTTTCCAAGCATAGTGTCTCGATATGATCCTTCAAACATTTCACCCTTTTTATTTTTTTTCTTGCGTAGATTATGTAAAATCTTTCTAGCTTGTGTATCTTTTACAGGTAAAACAAGCGTCACATCTCTAACAGTCACATATGCTTTCATTTTTCTTCGTTCTCCTTTCCTTCTGAGCCTTTTCTTTTGCTCTGAGTCAAAATACATGCGATAAAACCTCGATCATACTCGTTGATGTCATATCCCATCTTTTCGAGCGTATCCAAAGCTTCTTTAGTGACATTTTCCTCATCAGTCATTACATTCCTCCTTTTAAAATACTTTTTGTATGTTACACATACATTATAAGTATGCGTTGCATACTATGTCAACTTTAAATTATTCAAATAATTTGTTTTTTTGTATACTCGGCATACTTTTTAATGTATAATCACAGTGTAAGCAGTTAAGAGGTGAAAATCGTGGAAGAACATATAGGGTCGAGAATATATAAAATACGTAAACATTTTAATTTGAGTATGGAAAAATTCGGTAAACAAATAGGTATCTCAAAAGGTTCAATCAATAACATTGAAAAAGGAACTACCAATCCATCAAGCCAAACCATCAATTCTATATGTCGAGAATTCAACGTTGACTATGTATGGTTAACTGAAGGTATTGGAGATGATATGTTCATTTCTATACCTGATTCAAAAATAGATCAGCTAATTGAAGATTATGGATTAAAGCCAGAAGATAAATGGATTGTGCGAGGATACCTTGAAGCACCGCCGGATATAAAGCAACAAGTTGCAGATTATTTGTGGTCAATTGTAAATAGAGAATTAGCTAAAAGAGAAAAAGAAAAGAGTAACAAGAAATAACTTGTTACTCTTTGAAATTAAATATGTACATAGCCTATTTATGGAGGAATAGTAATGGAAAAAGTAGTTTATTATTGCCCTAATTGTGGAAAAACAGTTTCTAGATTAAAAGGAAATAAAGACAATTGTTCTAACTGCAATGAGAAAATGGTTCAAACACCGATTGATGTAGAAAAATGGAAAGAGTTGTCTGATGATGAGAAAGCAAAAATCAAGTCAGAAATATCATCTTATGGAATGCCTGAATATAGTGGAGAACCATTAAGTGTTTTAAAGCATAGATATGACTTAATTCAAATTCAAAAGATTTCCGTCACTACAACAGACATAAAACGTGATTATGTTATTATTGGGCCTGTATTTTACCAAATAAATGATGCAGGATCAGGAAAAATGATTTTTCAAAAGCAAAAAGAATATCGTAGTGTAATAAATTCTTTAAAAGATCAAAATCAATTAGTGAATCAAAAAGCATCAATATCTGAAGCTTTAGGTACAATATCAAGTTTTTTTGAATTAATTAATACTGGTGATATATCTGCATCTACAAAAGATTTATTAGGAAATGGTCACACTCAATTTGATGAAGCTTTTTTTATTTCGGTAGAAGAATTAAAAAAGCGTGCATATTATATGGGTGCAGATGCTGTCATTGGCATGAAAGAAGAACTAAATTTAGATACTAATGGATTTCAACATTTTTATATGCAAATGTATGGAACAGCTGTTAAATTTAAATAAAAGCTAGGGTAAATGCCCTAGCTTTTATTTCTTCTTTGCCAACTACTTTATCAGACAAAATTTTAGTCTTAATAGCATTCAAATCTTTCCACAATTGAGATTCTCTTTTGTTCTTCCATTTAGTATCCTTCCTTTAAAATTTGCGCGTAAATACCTATAGGTATTAGTGTTATTCATTCTTTGATAATAGCAGTCTTTGTGCATGATTATACAGAATTTGCAGATCATCCACGTTAAGTTTTTCTGCTAGGATAATTAATTTCTTTATCCATAAATCCCTTTCCATAAGATCATCCCTTTCCATTCATTTTCTATGAATAAAAAGAAAAACGTTTTCCTTATTATAATATATAATAAGTCTTAAATTTTATATGTCAATGCCTGTTTTGTATTAAATTGTGCAAATGTGATACTAAAAAGTGCAAGTGGTTATATATCACATTGTCAGTATTGAATTTTTTTCGGGGGGGGGGTAGAATTTTTAATGAACTTTTGGTTATATTATTAACTAATTTTGTTTTGTAAATATTTATTAATATTTTGCATTTTTAATTACTCTTTTTAAAATGTGATGCTATTATTCATGTGTACATGATAAATATTTTAGGCTTTTTTCTATTTCCTCAAGAAAAGATTAGCAGAGAATGAAAAACAGATAGTGGTGTTGAGCAGCATACACTATCTGTTTTTCTTTACTTTGCACTTTTTAATTTTTAAATGATAAAGTCTGTGTGTATAGTTTTTATTGTCCTGAATAATACTATTACAAACATAATATACTCCGTCTCTTTCTTTAAAAAAAAAGGAAACACTGTTTCGATTTATAATAAAATTTGATCAAATAATCCGCTTTTATTTTTGACCACCTATTTGAATTTCGCTTATATGGATATATTTCAAATTTGTTTTTAAATATATTCTTCATATAATTCAATGCATTTATTCTTTCTAATATATCATTTATATACATGCTAGAATCTATTTTTCCGCATAGTATATCATCTGTTAATATTTTGTTAAATATATTTTCTTTAGAACCCACAAAATTAACATCTTTCAATTTATGAAGACCGGCTAAATGAAAATAATCAGAAGGCATAAAGTTAATAAAGACAGGTGTATACCTTTTACCATCAAATTCTATTTCTATAGTATATCCAAGTATTTTTTGGAATTTCAACGCAGATTGTTTAATCATATTTTCTCCTAATAAACAAAAAGCCCTATATAGGGCTTAATGGGAATGTTTTCGTTCGGCTGATTGAACCTATCCAGTTTGAGGTAAACACATACAACCCTACGGAAGCTATAAGCACTATGCATGCTGGAACACAATACTTAATCATAGCTTAACAGAACCTAATCTGTGACAAACAAGATGCAGCAATCAACTCATCTTTACCCGTATATTACATTATTTGCTAATGAATTTCAATCAAATTGCTTTTATTTTTGTACTTTTTTGCACTCTTTTGTACTCTTTTGCACTTTTTTCAAAGTTACTGAACTATATTCATTAAATACATAGAATCAATTTGAAGCATTGTCATTGCTAATTGATGCACTTTAGATGGTAAATCCTCTTCAGATGAAAAAACAGTCATTTCATTATCATCACTTAAGGAAACCCCTGACAACATGCAAATTTGTTCAATGGTTTTTCTTCTGCTGGATTTCTTACCAATATTCATGCCTGTATCAATAAGATTATTTATAATATATCCATCATCGGAAACCAAAAACATACCGTTTTCTTTTTTATCATCCACATAGCAAACTATTGAATCTCCTATGTGATCTTCAAAAGGAAGGACTATTTCATGTGCAGTTTCTATTTTTTTTACAGATAAATTAGATTTTAAAAAATTCAAATAATTCTTTGTAAAGTCTTTTAAATTTTCCATAATATCATTTTTCCTTTCTAAATAGATATTATTTATGTCTATTTATAGCAACTTATTCATCATATCAACAATGCTCTTATCTTTTGTATCAAACCAGTGTGCATATGTATTATGCAATGTTTCAACTGTATCTCCTAAGCGTTTGGCAATGTCAAAATCTGAGAATCCAGCTCCCGCCATGTTATTAATTAGAAATGATGCGTGTGAATGTCTAAAATCATGAATTCTTATTTTAGGCAATCCATCATCTTTTTCTTTTGCCTTATTATATGCATCATCAAATCTTCTTTGTACCGTTTGAGGTGATATTGGTTTGTAGTATCCAAATACAAATTTATCTTTTGTGAAATCATCCCATTTAGAACATTCTAAAAACCATTCTCGAAGCATTTTAGATAGTGTATTAGGCATTGTGATAGTTCTATAGCTATTGTTTGTTTTTGGCGGTGTAAGCCATTTATTAGGATCTTTCTCTTTGTATCTATATGTTTTGTTGATGTCTATCGTTTGCTTCCTAAAATCAATATCCTTCCATTGTAGGGCCATTGCTTCACCTTTTCGTAATCCCATATAAAATAAAACAGAATAAAAACATTTCATCATTTGTTCATCCACTTCTTCTATGAATAAATCAAAATCATATTGCTGCCATATTGTCATTTCTTCTTTTCTTTCATTCAATCTAAGATCACGTTTTACATATGTCATTGGATTTGATTGGATGTATTCAGAAGTAACACCAAATTTATATAGCTTATTTAAAAAGAAATAAATTCTTGATACATATGCCTTTGAATATTTCTCATCAAATTTGTTGATCAGGTTTTGCATTTGCCTTTTATCTAGAAAATCAATTTCTTTCATTTCCTTAGAAAGAACATTGTACAAATATTCATCTGATTTTAGTGTTGATTCTTTTACGTACTTTTTATTATATTCTTTAAAAGCTTTATATAGTCTATCAAAATTCATGTCTGATGGAAGCATAAAGAAATCTTTCCTGAATTCAACCTCAGCTTTTTGCGCTTCCCATTTAGAATCAAAACCACGCTTACGATATCTCTTTATACATTTACCATCTTTATATATTTTTCCAGCAAACATATATTTTCCTGTCTTCTTATCTAATTCCACTGCCATTTTTGTGCCCTCTTATATGTCCATAATATGCAAAAAAGGGGTATAATTCAATATTTTAATATCAAATTATACCCCAATATACCCCAATACAAATAAAAAAGCCTTTAAATAAAGGCTTAAAATTCGATGGAGCAGATGAGGGGAATTGAACCCCCGTATCAGCCTTGGCAAGGCTGTGTTCTACCATTGAACTACATCTGCATGAATGGCGGTCCAGATGGGACTCGAACCCACGATCTCCTCCGTGACAGGGAGGCATGTTAACCACTACACCACTGGACCATAATTTTCCAAAAATAAGATGGCGGAGAAGGAGAGATTTGAACTCTCGCGCCAGTTTCCCGACCTATACCCTTAGCAGGGGCACCTCTTCAGCCACTTGAGTACTTCTCCAAGAATATTTCCAGAATACTTATTTTTTAGAACAACCTGCGTTATCCGTAACGCCCGTTTATAATAACATGGATAAAAACTTATTGCAAGCAATTTTTTAAAAAAAGACAAAAAAAATTAGAGGCCAATTTTTGACCTCTAAACTTTTACTTTCCAAACAATGTTTTGTTGTCTACTTCCGCTTTAAATTTAGCTAAAGCTTCATCTAATGATAATGTAACACTATCCTTTTTACCACTCTGACGAATTGTAACTGTATTGTTTTCTTGCTCTCCATCACCAACTACGATTTGGTAAGTAACCTTTTGTAGCTGTGCCTCACGAACACGGTAACCCAATTTTTCATTACGAGAATCTACTGTTGCACGCATTCCTAATGCTGTTAATGCATCACATACTTTATTTGCGTATTCAACATGTTTTTCATGGTGAACTGGAATTACCACAAATTGACGTGGAGCTAACCACAATGGGAAGTGTCCGCCAAAGTGTTCAATCAAGATACCAATGAAACGTTCAACTGATCCATAAACTACACGGTGTAACATAATTGGAGTTTTCTTTGTTCCATCTGCATCTACATATTTACATTCGAATCTTTCAGGCAAGTTCATATCCAACTGTACAGTACCACATTGCCATACACGTCCTAAGCTATCTTTGATATGGATATCCAATTTAGGTCCATAGAATGCACCATCTCCAGGATTTACTTTATATTCTTTACCTGCATGAACACAAGCTTGTGCCAATGCTTTTTCTGAAGCATCCCAAATTTCTTCAGATCCAATATATCCACTTTCTGGACGTGTTGATAATTCAATTTCATATGGTAAACCAAATACAGAATAAATACGATCTACCAATTGTAATACTTTTTTAACTTCTTCTTCCAATTGATCAGGAGTTACAAATAAGTGCGCATCATCTTGTGTGAATGTACGCACACGGAACAATCCATTCAATGCACCACTTGCTTCGTGACGGTGTACTTGTCCTAATTCCCCTAAACGCAATGGTAAATCTTTATATGAGTGCAAAGTTGAGTTATATACTAATAAAGCTCCTGGACAGTTCATTGGTTTGATTGCGAATTCACGATCATCGACCATTGAAGTGTACATGTTGTCTTTATAGTGATCCCAGTGTCCACTCAACTCCCATAATTCTTTTGACATCATAATTGGAGTCTTAATGAATTGATATCCTTCTTTTGTGTGTTCTTGGTACCAGTATTGTTCCAAGATGTTACGTAAAATCATTCCATCTGGCAAGAAGATAGGCATACCTGGCGCAAATTCACTAATTGTGAATAAGCCCATTTCTTTTCCTAATTTCTTGTGGTCACGTTTTTTAGCTTCTTCTAAAGCTT
>OLSA01000410.1_pt1 | contig 38198 bp, 57 predicted proteins | sample 1672731 | NCBI WGS metagenome assembly OLSA01 (sample SAMEA3136718, study PRJEB25190) | human gut metagenome | biome: human gut; feature: human-associated habitat; material: faeces | place: Austria | collected 2013
TCATCTTAAGCAGAGCGATTACCTCATCACTGGTCTTAGAATCAAGATTTCCTGTAGGTTGCTACCAGTTACTACTACTAATTTGTTTATTTAAAAGTATTCACCTGTGCATGTGTGAAGATATTTACCCATGTGTCTTTTCCGCAGATTCCGTCTGCAATAATTTTTGTATTCTCCTGGAATGCTTTCAGAGCTGTTTCCGTCTCATTTCCAAAACTTCCGTCTGCCGTTACTCCCAGAGCTGCCTGTAACATGAGCACCGCTGTACCAGTGCATCCGCTCTGAATGACTGGAAGCTGTGTGCTAATAGTTCCTGTAAGATCTGCAGTTTTCTTTTCTGTTGCTTTTGGATATACTGCTTTTCCGTTCCAATCGTAGATTGTGTAACCCTGCTTCCATTCTTTTTTGGCATTCTCAAGACTCTTATATGCCCCGATCTGGCTCTTGCTGTCTTCCCAAGTCTTTCGTGTTCTGTAATATTTCTCTACAGTTACTGTCTCGGAGCTTCCGATCAGCTGTTTAAATCTGTTCCAGTCTCCCTTTGCCCGGATTGCTGACGGGCAGTTCTTTGCACACACATCATAGTGCTGCAGAACGTGATCCGCGTCGATTCCATACTGTTTCATGAGCTGCTTGCACACGTTTACAGTATTCTGGAATGCTTTCTCATAATTGTATCCTGACTGCACACACATTTCGATGCCGATTGAATTGTGATTGCTGCACACTCCAAACAAACGGCCGCCATAGTTTACGCCCACATGCCACGCACCTCTGTTATATGGGAGTGCCTGATATGCTCCTTTGTCGTCAACAAAGACGTGTGCGGAATATCCCGAAAAATTCCCGTCATGCTGCGCTTTTGCATGGGCGTGGGCGTCCGCGCCTGCAGCATAATTATCTGTGTTGTGAATCACAATGTACTTCGGCACCTGTCCAGCATAGCTGTTGTTATTACTGATTAATGATGTATTAATTTTCATTTCGGTTTCCTCCTCTTCGTCCATGATTGTATTTAAGATTCTGATAATTTCCTGACCGTAGTTTTTTCCGGCGGCCCATCCTTTGTGAGCTGGATTCTCCTGGATCCCAAGATGTTCCACATATTCTGCGCAGCCACGATCAACATAAGTAAAACGTGGATCCACACAAGTTCCATTTAATCTCTGAGTACAAGCATACGCTTTCAGATGCTGAATCTGTGCGCGTACTCCTTTCTGCGGTGTATCAAAACTATTGCCTTTCATTCCGTTTTTCGTTACACCCAGACCGCAAAAATTATTCTGATCGAACGTTACTGCAGATCCGGCGAATGTAAAGTTGCCGGTTTCCAGACAGCTCTGTGCGAATGCGATATCTCCCCGGACACCCTCCAGCTCTCCCTCTGCAATATATATAGCAGGTAATTTTGTAACAGCGTCACTCGCCTGCGGATTTACTTTTTTAATATATTTCCGAAGCTGTTCCACTGTAGCTTTAGCCCGTCCCATAATTCTTAACATCTCTTTACCTCCACAAAAGAGGGGATGCTTTACGCATCCCCCTTGCTTTATTCTTCCTTATTTGCCTGCTTGATAAGCTGGTTAACGTATGTAGAAAGACCTGCAGCTAAAATTCCCTGCGTGATTGCAACAAAAATCGCCATTGCAATGTCCTGGCCGGTGCTGCAGGTGCTTGTTGCAAACACATAAAGGACGCAAAGTAAAATTCCAATTCCGCCTAAAATAAACGGGATGTACTTATCCTTGATTTCTGTCACGCTTTTGAGCCATACTCCGATAAAATACAGCACAATTGCAACAACAATGAGTTCTGGTTTTACATAGTTCATAATCTGATCTACTGTTATTTTTATTCACCTTTCCTTTCTGTTCTCTCAAGATCTTCAATTCTATGATTCGCAACTTTGATCTGTTCCTCCTGGACATCCATTCGGCGCTCCAGCTCAAATGTGCGTTCAATTGTATTATTATACTTGTTTACTCTTTCAGTGAGTTCACTGATTTTATATTCCATCAGCGCCCTTGTTTTTTCCTGCTGACTGCTGTTGCTAATCAGGCATACCGCAAGAGTTACCGCTGCACTGATACAAGCTGAAATGACTGTTTCCATCTCTGTTTCCTTTCTCCGCTTATCCGGTATACTAAAAAGGTAATGTGTCCTTTAATGGTTCTGCTCTTATATTCTCTGGCAATTCATCATCGTCAATGTCCGCATATTTGCGGCAATTAAATTCTACTAGATCAATGTCCTTTTCGATTTCCTGTAGAGTTTTATCGCTCTGTCCGTTAGCAAGCAGGACCAGATCAAAGACGATGGACCAGAGTTTCGATATAATCTGTAACTTTGTCATTCTTCCTCCGTTTCGTCCATGGAAACAAGCTCCTGATATTCTTCGTCGCTGAGCTTTCCGCGCTCCTTTGCCTGCTCAACCATTTTCAGCCAGGCTTCGTGATTATAAATTTTCTTCATTCTCAGCAAGATTGTTTTCATCTTCGATCTCCTCCTCTTCTTCCGGAATGTACACGTCTGTCATTGCTGCCAGATACTGAATTGTTACTTTCTGGTTTTCGATAACCTTTTTCTGCTTTTCCACGGTTGCTTTGAGGTTTTCGTCCTCCGCTGTTTCTGCAGGAGTCTGAGACATTTTTCTTACTTCCATGATCTTCACCCTTTCTCAATTTTTCTAAGTATTCGTTTGTTCTTTGCATCATTTTGTACGAATTACCTTTGTCAGCATTGTTTTCCCAGGAGTTGTGATGTTCGTCCACTTTCTTTTCATCCAGCTTTCCTTTCTGAGATTTATGTACCATTCTTACAAGGGTTCTTCTCTCATGCTTTACACTGTCTGAGTTTAGTGTCATAATCGCTTTTCCTGTATCTGTTAACCGGTAATCGAAACCCAGGAAAGTGAATCCTTTTCTAAGCGGTGTCATGCGGGATTTCTTTTCATTTATCTCCAGGCCATATTTCCGGAGTTTCTTTATTGTCCCGGAATAAACCTCCTCCGCCTTTTCTTTTGTTTGAACAAGGATCCAGAAATCATCCATATATCTTATGTAATATTCTACATGCAGCTGTTCTTTGATATAGTGATCGACAGGATCTAAAAGAGAGATGCCTGCGATTTGGACCATCTGTGATCCCGGATTGTATCCGGTCTCTCCAGCGTACTGATCCCGTAAGACTCCGCACGACATTTCTGTCGTATCTTTGTCTGTTCTGTCTGCGATCTGGTTCTCTACGTCACTGTGGCGCATATTCAAATAATATCCGTGAATATCAATTTGAACTATCCATCCGTCCAGACCGTAATTGCAGAAATAATTCCATAAGTATCTTTTGACCAATCCCCTTGCAAAATCTGTTCCTTTTCCTGTCTGGCAGGCGCAGTTTGCATAAGTAAATCCCCGTGTCATTTGAGGGTAAAGGGAGTTGTCGTTGATACTCCTTTGATATATGCGATCCTTAAACGGAATGCTCAAGGCTTCCCGGCGTTTTGGATATGTAACCAAAACTGTTTTAGGCTTTCCATTTTTCCAGGTTCCGTCCTGATGCTGGTGTTTCATGCGGAGTATGTTTTCCTCTCCGTTCAATACAAATGATTTAACAGAGGGCTTCCAGGTTACTCCTTTCTTACACTTCATCATGGATTCGTACAAGCTGTCATAACTTGTTATATAGTCTTTCATCTTTTGTATTCCGCAGTTTCTCAGCGCTGGCAGGCTCATATGTGAGTCACGCGCTGTCTCTTTCGATTATCCGCGGTATTGTTTAGGCTTATGCCAGGGATTTCGGCTCCTTGTCTATATCTTCAAGGCGATCATTGCTATGCAATAACCATAATGCTTTTAGGAAGACAATCGGGGCATACACATTCGAGTTCCATGCGTTCGTGTTGTTGACGTTGCCACTGGTGTTCACATTCATGACGTTGTTAGCGTTGCCACGGTTAGCTGAACGAGAAAACACATTCTGAGGTGATAGCCTACGTCCCATATATTTATGAATACCGATCTACGTCAGATTCTCGCCATTTTTTGATATAGTTTCTAACTTTGAGCGTCTGTTCTGACCAGTATTCTATCCTTTTGCCTTTCAGGTGAAAGAGCGGGTGTGCAAGTCCGATCAGCGCAAGTAAGTTGTTACAATCCAGAATCGACTGGCGCTGCAGTTTGCTTCTCCAGGCCCACAATTCTTTCTTATTCTTTTCTGTTACCCGGATGTTGTTTGCGGTCCAGGCATTTATATAAATGTCTTTCGCAGTCCGGATAATATCGTCTGTGAGCGCGGATTGATATTCCGGAAGAAATACCTTTTTATTCTTGCAGATCTGAATCGTGTAGACCGCCAGCTCTCTTGCGTACCATACTGCATTTAACTGTCTATTCTGCGGTGTGTCCGGTACATTTCTCTCACCTGCTTTAACTGCCATTTCTTTTCCTTTCTATCCCTGCATCCGCGGGTGCAGGGATTATTTGATTGCTGATTATACGACAACAAGCGGGGCATACACATTCGAGTACCAAGCGTTCGTGTAGTTGACGTAGCCACTGGTGTACACAAACATGACGTTGATAGCGCCGCCACGGTTAGCTGAACGAGAAAACACATGCTGAGGTGATGTGTGGTTCGCAGCTGAATATCTAATCATAATCGGATAAGTTTTCCATGGTTCAATTGGTGTTTTGGAATTTGTTCTCCGCTGCCAATATTCGTGAACTGCTCCCTCCTCTTTGCTCATGTTGACGTTCATCTGAGACATGGATGCAAGGAACACTCTGTCGTATGTGATATCTGTCACGCCACCGTCATTAACTGTATTCGCAAGTGTGGTTACTTTGACCGTCTTTAATGCTGCCAGCATATCCGCAGGCATTCCGCAGAGGAATCCGTCTTTTGTGGCTAACTGACTCGGTGCAATGTCCCAGTCGTCCTGTTTTGTCCACCATTTGCCCTTTGGTTGTGTTGAATTGAGCCACTGACGGGCCGCTGAATATTTCCAGCGATTCCAGCCGTATGCTGATTCCTGCATACTGTTGAGGTTTCCGTTTCTGGTTGCATACTGCATAGTTCCCAGATCTGTTCCGTCTGATCCTGATGTAACTGCAACGGTTTCAATTGTGGTGATTCCATCTGCAGCGTAAGAGGTTGCTTTCCAGTTACTCGGTGCAACGTCTGGCATTTGTGTAAATCCGTATACGGATCCGCCTGTTGGTACGTCTTTAGTCAGAGTAAACTGCCAGTATGTGTTTGCTTTCGCATTGTTTCCCCAGTTCTGCTGCAGCATCAAATGATAAGTTCCTGCTGCCAGTCCATCCGGACAACGTAAGAATGCGCGGTTACTAAACTGTAATCCGAACGGGGTTGTATAATGTGCTTCCAGGAATGTTCCTGGAATGACTTCTCCGTCCTCCAGCTCTACATTTTCAGAATGTGTGTACTGCCACGGGAAGTCGTATTCCTGATTTGCTGTAGTGTCTTTCCATTTTTCGAGGATCTGATCTCCATAATTTAAAATCTTTGGAATCATCCCGTTTCTGGAAAGTCCGCTGAATTTCGCCCAGTCTGATAAATTCTCCATGTTTGCTGCCTGGGTGAGTGCCATTGTCTGCAATGCCTGTGAAATTTCTTTCATAGTGCTTTCGCGTGGGAAATTAATGAGTGTCTGGTCTCCTGTTGCCATTTCTGTTTGTTCCTCCTTTATTTTTGTATATAAAAAGAACCTGCAGGTTTGCTACAAGTTCTAATTATTCTGTATAAACAATGTCAAGTCCTCCGTCCTCGGAGTTCATCTGAAATGTTATGTGATTTGTTTGCGCTGTCAAGGCTTTTGTCGCAGCTGTCGCAGCGTCTGCGGCTTCCGTTGCTTTTTTAGCTTCGGTTTTTGCGGACTCTATGATCGCACCCACTTCTGTCTGCGGATCATCCATATCAGCAATTGTTTTTTTCAATGTTGCATCTGTTTCGGTTGCGGTCTTATTTGTTGCATCCAGATCTGTTTTTGTTTTGGTTGCTGTTGTGTTTGATGTATCCAGGGCGGTCTTGGTTTTGCCTGCTGCCATGTTGGAATCATCTAAATTTTTCTTTGTTGTATTCGCAGTAGAAACAGTAGCATCCAGCTGGCTCTTGAGTGCCGTTCCCTGTGTGATGTCAGATTCTAAATCGGTTTTCAGTGTTGTTCCCTGAGTAATATCTGAGTCAAGGCTCTGTTTTAAAGTCTGTGCGTTGCTGACTGATCCATCTAAAGCAGTTTTTGTCTGTCCTGCAGTTGCGTTTGATGCGTCCAGGTTCTTTTTACTGGTGTCTGCCGTTTCAACAGCAGTATCCAGCTGGCTCTTGAGCGCCGTTCCCTGGGTGATGTCTGTATCAAGTCCCTGTTTTAACTCTTCTGCCTTTTTTACATCTGCTGCAAATGTCTGCTCTGTCTGTTCGTTCTTTGTTACTTTCTCCGCAATATCAGACTGTGCTGAAAGAATGTCAGCTTTTACCTGATTATATTCGTTGTTTTCGTCTGATACCTCATTAATCGCATTGACGATTGCATCACGGACGTCTCTGCCTTTCTGGGCCTTTGCGATCTGATTCGTATATTTTTTTACATCAGCCACGTTTATTCCTCCTTACCGATAATGCGCTTTGAGTATTCCTTTGCTTTAAGATCTCTTACCTCTGCAAGAATAGATGTGAGCATATAATCCATTAATGAGGCAGGGATTCCACCCTGCGCCATTTCTTTAAATATCACGTTCCGAAGCTCTTCTGTTTTCTTATCCAGGATTGCTCCAAGAGGCAGTACTTCTGGGGTGTCCGATTCGGACACCTTTTTCTCTTCTGGTGTATCTTCTTTCATGCTTCTTTCTGTTTCTTTAGCTTCGCTCATTTCTTATCCCTCCCTATTTCAAATGTGCTGTTGCAATATATTCTTTAATTGCATCCAAGTGTCCCTGTACCTCTGTGTTCATCACCAGAAAGTTTCCTTTGTTATTCTGGCTAATAATGTTTCCTGTTTTTTCATCAACTTCGGAATAAGTAAATGCGATTCTGCTTCCCTCTCCGGTTGATAAATTCATAAAACTCGTCAGTACTTTTTTCATGCTGCTGCCTCCATCTGATTAATAATGGTTACTCTGTCATTTCCCAATTCAGTTTCATAATCTGGCTCGGATATTTCTATTTCTTCCGCTGTATAGTCAAAATCAAGTTCTTCAACTGCTCTGTCGTATGCTGTTTCGCTTGCATCTGCGAATCTCATGTGTTCATAATTTGTCTGCATTGCTTTTATCTCGAAGCTAAATTCTAGCCCCGGCGTTCCTTTTACCACAAAATGTGTTGGCGCTTTTTCTTCCACCCAACAGTCCCCATCACTTTCTTTCTGCAGAAATACATAATATGTAATCTCTGCATTTATGGATTCCTGTAAAATATCATCAAGATCAATCAGACAAGTCCCGTCGTCAGATATCGTTGCTTTTCCTATATCTCCAAAAATAGGTGATGCCATCTCATAACAATAAAACGCCTGCATTCCATAGTCTTTTGTGTCAAATATTCTTTTCTTAGTTCCTCTGACACTCAAGTCTGAAAGATCATTTCCGGATCCAATGTTATAGAAATGTCCTGACGCTTCGATATGTGAACTCGACTTTATCTTTCCTCTTGCAGTTATAGTTGACGATGATGAAATAGCGTTGAAGCTTGATGCTGTTGTGGCTGTTATTGATTGCGTCTTGATGCTGTCAAAATCACCATCACCGCAATCAATATCGCCAAACAGTGCTGTTGTAGTAGCACCTCCAATTACTACTGTATTTCTATTTGTTCCTTTGTGCGAAATATGATAAACCGAACCGTCTGATATTCTCATTTTCTTTTCAGACGAATTTATTTCCATTTTGTAGTTTCCTGTTGCATATGCATACAGGCTAGTCGAATCAATCCAAAATCCTCCTATTTTGCCGCTAATGCATTCCATTGAACCATCTGTTAAAATCTTAAAATAGCTGTTCGCCGTTACGATTCCGTTGAAATCTATTTTCGAAGCATTGATCTTTACTGACTGTGCGGTCTGATTTATTGATGATGCAATTTCTCCAGCGGATACTTTCGACTCTATTTCCGTCTCTGTCTGAGTGATTCGGGATCCGAGAGCGCTTTCTGCACCTTTTGCGCGAGAAACCTCTGACGTAATCGAGTTTTCTGCAACTGTAATCCTTGATATTGCAGTTTCGGCCGTACTTTTCGCTGTGTCAGCTGTATTCTTTGCAGTGTTTGCTGTTGTCTGTGCTGCATCCGCCTGAGCTTTTGCAACGCTTATATCCTGATCCTGGATTCTTTCCCAGGATGCTGTTTTGCTTCCTGATGTTGTTCCAGAACATTTCCACAACAGATTTATATTGTTTCCATAACTTCCATGGTTCGGGCTTTCCGGATATGTTCCTTTCGCCAGTTCAGTTGCAGTGTAGCTCGGCAGACTCTCAGCGGTTCCTGTTGCTTCTCCGGTTGCTCCGGAAACTGATGCTATAGTGAAGCCATAGAAACTGTCGCTTGAGCCGTCCGTATGCCAGTACACATAGAACTCTGCCGATGGGACGAAAACAGATGCACCAGCAATGTCAGTTCCTCCCAACTTTGCTGCAAGTTTCATCGTTCCGTTATCACTATAATAAATCTTTACATAATCGTAATTTACGTTTTCAGTTCTGGAGTTTGATGAAAACGTGATCTTTAATCCGGGAACCTTGTATGTGTATCTGTACGCATATCCGGTTGTGGTATTGAAAAAGAGATCTCTTTCGTGTTCCTGCCTCAATTCGTCTGTCGTCCAGGCAGATGCCGGATTGTTTTCGGATGTTGGTTCATAATTTCCGTACCAGTTTCCGGATTTTCTCTCCAGCTGCTGCTCCAAACTCGAAACAGAAAGAGTTATCTTTCCGTCCATGGCTTTCAGGGATGTTGTGACCTCTTTCAGAATCGCTGTTTTATTTGCAGAGTCTCCATCTGATATTTTGGTTTCAATGTAGTTTTTGCACTCTGTTGAGAGTGCTTCTGTTTTAACAGAACCGGCAAGGATTCTCTCTCCTATAATCTGGCCATCCAGTGTCATTCCGATCGTGTACGGGCCGTTATATCCATTGTGAGATCCGCCGATTCCGTTTTTATTTATCTGTAGTATATTTGTTGCCTGTTCTTTGTCCGGTGCATCCATGTACAGATCCCGAAGCCAGAGACCGTTTTCATCAAATTCTGTGAGTTTGTATCCGCCTTTTGCTCCCGTCATTTGTTTCGTAAGATTATCAATTGCGGATTTCATCCAAGACGCTTGAACTCTTCCAGCCTCTGTTGTTTCTTGCCGGATCTGAGTAAATGTCCCAGTAGTCTGATCTGTGAAAGACTGCTGCAGATTTTCTCCCAGTGTCAACTGCGCCTGATCTGGTTGCTGCAATGGGATTTTCATTTCCATAACCGGCAATACTTTTTTCATTCCATACGGAATTGCATTGCAGAGCACACGGTCTCCTATATCAAAAGAATCATAATCCTGGCCAAACAATGACAAATCCACTGCAGTCAGGGAAATGACAAGGTTCTCATACTGCTGCGTCGTCAGATATTCTGTTGCTTTTTTCAGGAGGTTCGCTGGCGTTGCTACATCGTCCCACTTCTCTGTTTTCCACACCCATCCGAAACTTTCTACCGCCTCTTTGCTGTATATGTAGTCTTTTCCGTCGTTTACGGATGTAATGTCCACATTCTTTTCAAGGCGTTCAAATTCGGATGCGTTTTCGTCTGTTTCCTGTTCGATTGCTGTCCCCAGCGGGATCAGAGCTGTGATAACATCGTCGGCAGTCATTGTCTCTGAGTAATCAAGCAGGTTCTCTCCGAATTGAATTGGTTGTTCGCAATACTTGCCGTATTCTTGTATATTTATCCAGTCAAGGTATAGCTTGTCTTCTTCGTGTCTGAGTCTCAGGTATCCGCCCAGGCGATCAACCAGTTTCTCCCTGATCGCTTCAAGGGTGTTTTCTCTGTCAGTTATCCTGTACAGAGAGTCATTACTGTCATGGATTGTAACAACCCCGATATAGATTTTCTTTCTGTCCTCAACCTGATTATTGTGCAGCTGTAGCCACGCGTCTAACATTTCCCTGGGCGACATGTCGTGCCATTCCTGCTGCGGCAGAATCGTATCTGCCAGGAACGACAACGCTCCGGTTGCTTTAATCGGTTGATTTTTAAACCGGTCTTTTTCTCTTGTGCGGACTTCTCCGTAAAAGATTTCTGTTTTATCTCTGTACACTGAAATCATGCTTTTTCTGTTATGAATATCATTGTACAGAGGATTTAAAGCCGGTACTTTCAGGGTTAACTCTCCTGCATATCCTGTCTGCAGGTCCAGCTCCGGATTGATAACTGCTGCCTCCCGGTCTCCTGGATAATACAGGATCTTGCCATCTAATTTAATTTTGTACATTACAATGATCCCCTCCTGTAAACAATGTCCAGTGTTCCTGATCCGGCAAATTCAAGTGTTACGTCAGATCCGTATACAACAATATCTGGAAAGCGATTTCTCCCCAGTGTCAGAGTGTAGGTTTCTCCGCACGCTGTCACCTTTAGTCCTGTTGATCCAATACTTTTTACATTCAGCACCGGAACGATTGCTACATCTCCAGAATATACTGTATATGATCCTGATCCAGATATTGTGATCCCAGCTCCCTGATCTATCACTCCGGTTTCGAAGTCGAACGGATCCCAGAGCCATTCCTCCGTTGAGTCAGCAAGCGAATATTTATAAGGATCTGCTTTCGGAACGCTTAAATGAAATTGACCGATCTCTCTTGACCGGTCAAAATCTGTTATGTACGCTCTTCCGGTCCAGTAATATGCTGGATCGTTTGAAAATGTTATCCTTATATTTTTACCATGCAGTCTGTTTCGAATATTCGAAATAAAACTGTCCCAGTCTTCGCGTGGCTTCTTACCTCCGAACAGAATATCAATTTCCCTTGATTTATATACTGGTCTGCCGGTGATTGCTTCTGATCCATCCAGAAAACCGTCAGCTCCTGGGACATCAATGAAATACGTCTCTACCTCTGGTTCCCCGATATAATCATTATTGCCAATTGCGCAGCCCCAGTCTGCTAATGTATCTATAACTTTCCCAGAACTTTCAACAGTGATCGTTGCTTTTATTGTCAATACATTGTTCATCTGTAAGCTGCCTCCCTTGCTATTCTTCCAAGTTCATTATTGATCGCCGGAGCAAGTTTTCCAGCCCATTCGCGGTTGTCAAAATAAATATCCTGTCCGGCGCTCATTACCTGGATGAGCTGTGTTAACATGCCGGTAATTCCAGCGAAATCCGTTTTGCTCGGATCACTTGCGTCTTTCAGTGAGCTTGTATCCAGTTGCAGACTCATCTGTACGTCTTTCATTGCATCCGTTACCAGTCCACGGCTTTTTTCAATTCCGATTGCGAGTCCCTGCATAAAGTCTGGCATCCAGTCTTCATAATAATGCAACGGTCCCTCATCCGGTCTTGAGAAATGCAGCCATGATCTGATTGTGTTGGCTACACTTGATACTGCAGATGTGACATTTCCTATGCAGCTGCGGATCCCGTTTGCGATTCCGTTCACGAAATCCTGCCCCCATCTGATCGCCTGTCCTGGCAGGCTTGTAATGTAACCGATTGCTCCGGAGAATCCATTCACGACTGCTGAATACACGCCAGACAGTGCGCTGGATATTCCTGATACTACGCTTCTGAATGTTTCTACTGCTGAGTCTTTCATGTTTCTCGCGTAGTCTATAACGGTTTCCTTGACATTCTGCCAGGTTTCCGAAGTGTTTGACCTGATATTGTCCCAGTATTCTGACGCATTCTCTTTCAGAGTCTGAATTGAGTCTGATGCTCTCTCTTTCAAATTTTCTGCCGCGTTTACAACAAAATTTTTGATTGATGTCCAGGCTTTTGACGCTGCCTGAGATGCAGCGGTCCAGATCCGTGATAAGGTGTTCTTGAATCCTGTGAACATCGTTGTTACTGCAGTAACAAGTCCCTGCGCAAGTGTTGAAATTACCTGCTTGATACCGGTCCATATTGTCTTTGCAGCGTTCTGGATGTTTGTCCAGATGTTTGTTGCGTCTGTTTTTAACTTCTCGAAGTTTCCTGTTACCAGGTCGATCAGTAAAATGACCGGCGCGAGAATTGTATTTTTCAGCAACTCCCAGGCGCCCTGCGCAATAGTGACAAGACCTTGCCAGATTCCCTGCAGTGTAGTGACTGCATTCTGCCACAATGTTGTGATCGTTGTTACGACTCCGGATATAACCGGATTCTGCATCATGGTTGTCCAGATGTTCGTAAAAAAATCTGATACCTGCTGCCAGATTCCAGACCACCACGCCGGAATGCCTGCAAAGAATGTAGTAACACTATCCCAGGCTTGCGGTATTGTTACCGTAAAGAATGTTATGATCCCATTCCAGATTCCTACAAAGAAATCCGATACCTGCTGCCAGATCCCGGACCACCATTCCGGAACTCCTGAGAGAAATTCCATTAATGTGCTCCATGCCTGCGGTATTGTCTCGGTGAAAAATGATACTATCTTTTGTACAACAGCATTTACACCGTCACGGAACCATTCACATTTTGTGTACAGCAGCACTAGCGCGGCTACGATCGCGGCTATGACTGCGATAACCGGGTTTGCAGCTATAACGCCGAACAGAGCTGTAAAAGCTCCTTTTACTTTTCCAAGTATGCTCGTTATCGTTGTCAATGTTTTCATCTTAGAAAACAGTCCCGTAATTGCAGATATTCCGGTCGCAACTTTCCCGATCATTATGAGCAACGGTCCGATCGCGGCCACAATCAGCGCAATTGTCGCGACTATCTTTTTCTGTCCCTCGCTCATTCCGTTTAGCTTCTTCACGAAATCCTGGATCACTGAAACTGCTTTTCTGATATACGGCATTAAAATCTCACCGAACGCAATTGCCAACTCCTGCAGAGCACTCTGTAAAGCTGTAATCTGTCCAGAGAGGTTGTCCTGCATGGTTTCCGCCATGTTTTGAGCTGCGTCGTCGCAATTATCAATGTTCTTAATAAGTTTCTGATAATCTTCATCCGAAGAATTGATGATCGCGAGCATTCCACTCATGGCTTCTTTTCCGAAAATGGCCGTCGCTGCCTGCGTCTGTTCTGCTTCTGTCATTCCGCCCATGGTTTCACGCAAAAAATCCATGGTTTCGCGCAACGACTTCATACTGCCGTCTTCGTTCTGCAACGCTTTGTTATACAGTCTTACATTCGCAGTTGTTCCCTCCTGCAGCTGAGACAGGGTTTCATTCGCATTTGCAAGCTCTGTCTGTTTTATCTCCAGTGTGGCCGCTGCATTTGACGCCTCTGTTGAGTCTGCCCCATATTTTGAAACAGCGTCATTGTATTTCTGCTGTGCTTTTTCTGCTGCCAGAGATGCTTTTTGCACTCTGACCATCTGCTTGTCAATTTTGCTCTGGTCTATTGTTGTGGCAGCTTCCGTCGCGTAGAATCCCCATTTTTCCATTGCGTCCCCGACATCCTTTGACGGTTTAATCATATTCGTCAAGGACGATCGCAGCTGCGTACCTGCCTGAGACGCTTTAATTCCGCTGTTAGCCATAAGACCAATAGCAACCGCCGCATCTTCGGCACTATATCCAAGCGCGCCCGCGACCGGCGCAATGTATTTGAATGTTTCTCCCATTAAGGCGACATTTGTGTTTGCGCTGGACGATGCCTGCGCTAATACGTCCGCAAAATGCGAGCTGTCTTCTGCTTCCATTCCGAACGCAGTAAGTGCATCCGTTACGATGTCCGATGTCGTTGCAAGATCTTCTCCACTGGCTGCTGCAAGGTTCATGATTCCTGGGAGGCCGTCGTACATCTGCTGTGCGTCCCATCCTGCCATGGCCATGTAACCCATAGCGTCTCCGGCTTCTTTTGCGGAGAATTTTGTCTGTGCGCCCATCTCTCGCGCACGTTCTCGCAGCTTATCCATATCCTCTGCAGAGGATCCAGAAATAGCAGCTACATTCGACATCGAACTATCGAAGTCTGCTGCCGTTTTAACCGCAGCGGTTCCGATTCCGGTAATCGCCGCCGTAACCGGGAGCATTTTTTCTCCTGCGGTTGTCAGGTTCTCCCCTATTTTCCCGGCTTCCGTGGAAATCTGGGCCAGTTTTGCAGATCCTGATCCGACTGTATTCTCAAGAGACTTCAAACTTTCTTCTGTCTCTATAATTGTACGCTTGAGCGCGTCGTACTGTTCCTGTGAGGCTTTTCCCTCCGCGAACTGCTGCTGTACTTCCTGCTCCTGTCTTTTCAGGAGTTCCAGCTTGTCTTTTGTATTTCCAATTTCATCAGACAGCGCTCTCTGTTTCTGCTGCAGCAGTTCCGTGTTTGTCGGATCCAGCTTTAACAGCTTGTCAATTTCTTTGAGTTCTGTCTGTGTTGTCTTTATTTTTGTATTCAGTCCATCAATAGACTGCTGCATCTGAGTAGGCGCATTTTTTGCCTCTGTCTCCAGGGATTTCAGACTTTCCTCTGTTGCTATGATCTCTCGTTTGAGAGCGTCATACTGCTCCTGGGAAATCTTCCCCTCCACAAACTGCTGTTGCGCCTGCTGTTCTGCAGTCTTTAAGGCTTCCAGCTTCTCTTTTGTGCTGCTGATCTCATCTGCAAGAGCTTTCTGCTTCTGCTGCAGTAACTCTGTGTTCGTCGGGTCCAGCTTTAAAAGATTGTTTATGTCCTTTAGCTGCGCCTGTGTTGTCTTGATCTCTGTATTTACATTTTTAAGTGATTTTTGTAGTCCTGTGGTATCGCCGCCGATCTCAATAATGAGTCCCCTTATGTCGCGGCCTTTGGACAAGCATTATCACCTCCGCCCTTAGAATCTGTCCATATCCTCCTGTGTTGCCATCTTTGGCCACTTATAGTCGTCGTTGATTTTTTCCGTAAAAATATCCAGGACCAGACCTACTGTGAGCAGGTCTAAATCCTGGATGCTGATTCCGGTCTGTGCGCATCTAAGGAGGAATAGCGCTGTTGTCATTTCCCGGCTACTTGGTCGAAGTTTTTTTTTGCTTCTGCCTGTGTCTGTGTATTAAGATTCCAGAGTTTTACAATCTCCGGGAGAATCTCGTAAATAGAGAATGTGTCGAACTGATCCAGCCAGTCGTAGACATCCTCAGGAAACTCCTGGTCTTTTTTCTGTGCTGCATGTTTTGCCATCACGAAAGCTACGTTTTCGAACATCTCTAAATCTTCAATAGGGATGTCCGACTCGGACACCTCGTTTTCTTTCTGGTTGTCCTGGGATTTCTTCACGGACTTTTCAATTTTTGCCATGTCCTGAAAAATGTCTCTGTGAAACTGGATGCGGTAAATTCTCGGAATTGCTGCAGTTGCTGCAAAAAGCACATCTTTCCCGTCAATGTTGATTGTTTTAATCATCTTTGTTCTCCCACTGTTACTTTCTTACCAGATGCCTGAGTTTCCGCAGCACTCTGAGTTGCTGCCGTGATAGTTTCTGGATAGTATACAGTCTTATACCATCCGTCGTATACTGTTTTGTCTGTGTCAACGGTTGTCTGAGCTTTTACGCGGCCATTTGCCAGCGGACTGTTGCTGATCGTAATTGTCTCTGTTCCCGGTTCAACATTCTCTTCTTTTGTCTCTGATTCGATTGACGGTCTTGTTGCGGTGCAGTTATAGAGCACTCTTCTGGTCGCTTTCTGGTCTCCGTCAAATTCGAACAGGAATGCAAATTTCTGTGTATCTCCAGAGTCGGAAACCTCATGCAGCACGCCTTTTTCGTCTCTCTGTTCTTTCAGAATATCCTCTCTAAACTGATCCGGAATCAGTGCAAATTCCGCATCGCCCTCGTATCCGTTATTCGCAGCGGATACATAGTACTGGATTCCATCGGCATAGAACGGGGTTATATCTCCGTTTGCATCAAATGACACGGATACGGCACCTTTAATCGGTACCGGAGTTTCGAATGAAATTGTCCCCTCTTCGTCTTCTTTCTGTACTGCATAATGTGCATTTTTAATGTTATATTTAACTTTGTTGTCTTTGTTCTTAGACATTTTTATACCTCCATTTCGTACAGGACTTCATACATTTTTTCAGACTCAAGATATGATTCTGTCTTCTGGTATGCAATGCCGTACTTTTCAAGAATATCCTCAACTTTTTTCTCATTATTCCAGTCTTTAATGTCTGAGTATAATTCAATGTTCAGGACGTCGATTTTTACATATGTGATTCCGTCTGCGGCAAAATTGTCGCTCTCTGGAATCCTCCACACGAGAAAAGGCGGTTCTATCCAGTTATGAGTTGTAAAATGATCGTACTCATAAGGCAGTCCCACCTCGCTTAACATGTTTTTGATCTGTTCAGCTGACATCATAACTTTGATGCGATCTCCTTTTCCAGTTCTGCAATTGCTGCCTGTTCCGCAGGCTCTACATGTTTAATTGCTGCCACTCTTCCTCCGCCCCGTTTCTGGTGTCCTTTCTCCAGCAGATGCACCAGGGAGTATTTTGTATCGTGGATCGCCACGATCAGGCTTGTAGCGTTCTCTTTTACTACGGTCTTCTTCCATCCTTTTTTGTATTTTCCGGTTGCTACCGGAGAATTTTGTTTCAGCTTTGCAACTGTCCTTTTTGCTACATTGTTCACGCATTCTTTTGTTGTCGCAGCGCAATGTTTTCCGTAGTCTTCAACGAGGCTATTGATCTCTGCTGTCAGATCATCAATTCTGATGCTGTTACTCACGATCCGGTCTCCTGTCTGTGTAAAGCTGCACAATTTTTTCCAGTGACAAATATACTGCAGGCGGTGTGGCATCAAATTTCTCCTGAATCTGTACGATTTTGTATTGAGCCGGATTGTGTTCGTTTATTTCATCTCTTTCGAAATCAAAAGGATCCCAGAGCCATCCACTTTGAGAGTCAATAACAACCACGTCCAGGACTTCTATGTTTTCCCGGTTCAAAACTTCCGCCGGAATGCTCAAGAGCTTTGACAGCTTGTTTCCTGCTGTCTGCGCGTCAAAATAACGCCGTTCTCCGATCGTACGGCTTCCGAAACGTATGCCTTTCAGTTTTGTGTATGTGATTGTTCTTTCTTCTACATTGCAGATACTCAGCACTCCGTCTGTAAAGGTTTCAAACTGTTTGTTTTTGATCCTCGGCATATTCATCCACCTTTTTCGCTATCTGCAGGCTTATGATCTCACTTTTATAATTTATCCAAAACTGCTGCCGTTCTCCAGAGCGTTCATACATTACCAGCTGAAAAAGGAGCGCTTTTTCCTGGGTGTCCCCCAGGAAATCACACTCTCCTAACACTCCGGATAATGATGCCATGCCGCGCTTTATCATCCCTATGAGTTTTTCGTCTCCTTTCGGATCGTCCCAGGTGATGTCCAGGTAATTTCTGACCTCTTCGAGAAGTGTTGAAAGCTCATTTTCTGACATAGCATTTCACCTCATCATTCTTTTGTGACGGTTACAGTATAGGTCTTTGTCTGCTCTCCATCTGTTACTTTAACGGTTACTGTATTGGATCCACTGTTCCAGGTTGCTTTTCCGCCGTTTGTCACCTGTGTTGCTCCTACTTTGATCTCAATGTCTGCGGTTGCTGATTCCGGGAATGCAGTGATTGTATTTGTTGCGGCGGTTGTTGTAACAGTGTAGCTTTCTGTACTTGCGTCAAACTTCGGAGTCAGTGTCAGACCGCCGATTTTTAAGTCTGCTAAAAGTGCATTGTCTACGTGTTCCTCTACTTTGCTTACTACCTCGAAGCGAACCGGCTGCAGGTTTTCGATGTTAAGAACGACAAAAGCATTATTATCCAGGGCGAATCCGTGAGCGTATGCTTTGATAAGATAGACTCTTTCGTCTTCCAGGAACCTGTACTCGTCAGAGTATTCGATTTTTCCGTTTTTAGCCATGCCGACTCCAAGGAAATACTTGTCTCCCATGCCGTATGTGACTGTTCCCTCTTTAACTGCTGCTGACTGAATAATTTCTACCGGAATTGGAAGTGTTGAAACGTATACGCCGTCCGGAGTCATTGCGCGAGTTGCCGGGAGCACTCTTTTCCAGTAATCTACCGGATTTACAAGCATAATCAGGTTGCTGACTACTCTTGCCTGGCCTTTGCTGTTTCGTGCCATGATTGATGTAATGTTTCCAAGCTGGATCATGTTCATAGCAGTGATCTTGATCGGTTCTTTCTCCGGATATTCCCCGGATACAACTGTCACCCCGTCTCCTACCTGGCGAGTCATTCCGATTGGCTGATCTTTTCCGGTTCCGTTTACGATTCCATACTCCAGTCCATTTGCAAGGGCTTCTGTGAGTACCTCACGCACGTATTTATCTAACCATGCCGGTCCTAAATCCAGCATAGCTTTAGAAATTGGCAAGAATGCGCTAAGTTTGTCCTGAGTTACATCCACTTCCTTGAATCCGGATGTCAGTTCCTCAATGATCTTACTTGTAAGTTTTCCCCATGCTGCTTTCTGTTCTCCGTTTGTGTTCATCATCATTCTTGTGAGTCCGGAAACAGTTGTTGCATTCACTTTAGCCAGTAACGGGTGATTTGTTGTAAGTTCATCGAAAACAGAATTGATGATTGTTTCCGGGAAAACAGTCTCGATGTTATTGAGTGCCTGTTTCGGATCCTGGGATTTCATTGCATCAATGATTTTTTCGTAGTATTCTCTTTCTGCGCTTGTGAGCTGGCGAACGCCTCTCTGTGCAAGCACGTTCACATCGTTCTGGTTCATCAGCTCTTTGGCTTCTTCCAGCACGTTCTGTTCAATATCCTGGCAGAGTTCCAGGAACACCTCTGTAAACGCTTCTGCGTCATTTGCTGCAACTGCTGCATTCATTTTGTTGAGGATTTCCCCTCTTTTCAACGCGATAAAATCTCTGTTTTTCATTTTATTCTCCTTTTTTGAATCCCTGCAAGAATCCCTGCAGTGTGTGTGGTGGCTCTTTTGGATCTGCTGGCGGTTTCTGGCTGCTCTGCATAAGTTTCAACTGTTCTCTGAATGACTTTGTGTCATTCATATGCTGCACAACTTCCTGGAGACGTTTCTGCATCTCCTCTCTGGTTGTATCGTCCTCCGGAGCATGTCCGTAATCTTCTACCTTGTCGATCAGGCCGTACTGCAGACAATCCTCCGGTGTCAGGAATGTTTCTGCGGTCATCATGTCCGCGAGCTGCTGTTCATCCAGATTCGAGCGTTCTAGGAAGATCTTGCGATTGCTTGCTGTAAGCACGTCCAGATCGTCCGCTGTCTTTCTCAGTTCCCTGGCGTTTCCGGATGCTGTAACCCATGGCTCATGAATCAGAGCTGTTGTTCCTACTCCCATGATTCTTTCATCACACGCCTGCAATATAACGAACGCGACGGAATATGCAACGCCGTCCACGATTCCTTTTACATGGCTTCCGGACTGCTTTAAAAGGTTGTAAATTGTAACACCCTCTTTTACAGATCCGCCATTACTGTTGATATGCAACTCAATCGTGTGCTCTGCCGGGATTGCGGCCAGCTGATCGCGGAAATACTTCGCAGATGTCTCGCTTTCTGCATATGACCAGGTTTTCCAGTCAAATTCGCCATAGGCAGACACATCATCATAGATGTAAAGCAGATGCGTTGCCGGATCTGCCGCCTGCTTAAAGCAGAAATTAGTTTTATTCTGTGTTTCCATCTTTGGCACTTTCTCCACCTCCCTCTATATCCTGTAAAACATTTTGAACGGTTCCATAGTTCTTTGTGATAAAATGCTGATCCGCCCAGTCCTCGTTGATCTGCGGCTGTCCCAGTGCACGCAAGATCATGTTGATCGTATGTGTTCCGGACTGCACCAGCTTGTCGATCTGAGTTGCATTGCTAAACAGGTCTACATGCTTAACATGCGACGTATCAACCATACATCTGCTGCCTTTCAGGACTGCTTTTCCGTAGCGCTTGCGATTGATCTCTGTTGCCAGGGACTCTGCAAGCGGATCCAGTGTAACGGTCAGCAATTCGTCTATTGCCTTGCTGTTGTCCTGTACATTGCCTTTCAGAATTGACGGCGGGATTCCGAACGCACGCGCCGTAAAATCAAATATATCATCATACAGTGCTTTGATATCTCGCGTCGTTGTCTCGTTGTAATTCTTTGCGTTTTTCGCCTCAGTGAATGTATAACCGTCAAATAACGGCAGCACTGCGTTTTCACTTTCGAAAAACGTCTTGAAATACTCATTCATCAATTTTTCAAGGTCTTTGCTGAAATTCTTTGAGTTCTGCGCTACTGTCGATATGTCCAGAATCCCTTTTGATCCATGAGATTTCAGGAAATTCTTGGAACCATACTGGATCAGTTTCGAGTAAGATCCATATAGTCCCTGCAGCACTGTATTTACATTTTTCCAGTTCGGCTTTAAGTACATAACGTCCGCCGATCTGAATGTCCGTAAAAACGTATAATCATCAACAGTAACCTGGCTGTATGTATTCCCATACAATGCATTTCTGTTCGTGCAGAAAGAGTCCGCCACATAGATCTGTCCGTCTATACCCTCAACGATCAGGGCCTCATTGTTGCGGAACATCTTTTCAACCAGCTTGTCAAAAAACTGCTGCTTATTTTGATTTCGGTTCGGTTCAATGTTCCAGACGTAGTATTCGTCCCGGAATATCTCCTCACTATTTAGGAATGTACGAATCTCACATTTCGCAAGCAGTTTCGCAATGATCTGAATTGCTCTTTGAAAAGCAAGTTCTCTCAGATATATCTCTGCTACTATGTTTTCAATCGGATTGTCTGTAATTTCGAAACGTTCAACATTTTCAATTGACTGTTCGGGTTCTTTTTCTTCCTGATCTGGTTTTCCCCGGATCAGGTTTCGGAATGAAAACCCCATTTCTGCCTCACCTCCTTTCAATAAATCATTACGCCGATGTCTGGCAGCTCTGCAGCTGCTGCATACGGGATCATGTCCTCTATGGTCATAGATGCGACAAGTGCCATGAACGGGTCTGTCTTTCTGCTTTTCGCTTCAATTTTCCCGTACACATAATTTCCTATGTCTGCATCATCCTTTTTCCCTGGCTTTCTTCCGTACTGGACCATCTTCGTGTTATTCGTTCCCCATCTAAGGACCGGATTGTCGCCCCAGATGAAATAATCATTCGCGAAGCAGCTATCTATTACTGTCGCGACTCTCATGACATCCGACGGCCTTACAAGTTTCAGGTTTTTGTATACTTTTGCGTCGAATCCGATCTCTCTGAGCGCTCCTGCCAGCAATGCGTAACGGAAATCGTCTATTGCGACGCCCTTGATGCAATACTGCGTCATTGCAAGCTGGATATAATCAACGATTACCTCCGGATGTATTTCTACGTCGTCAATAATCGTCAATAGTCCTCTTCTTTCCCACTCTGCAAGCGGCGCTTTTATCCTCGGAATATCCTTTGACTGTTTGCATAACCAGGAATGATTGATGTCATACCGGTTATTTTCGTCTCTAAAATGCAAATTCACGGAAACAAAGTCCGTGATCTTTGAAAAGTCAATTCCGCATGTGCAGATCCGTCCGTCCAGATCCGGGATTTCTCTGTTTGTGAGCTTAATTTTTTCATACGAACAGACTTTTATCTCGACTGATCCTGACGGAATGTTCATTCGCTTCGTCATGAACGCGGAGAGGCGTTCTGGATTTACAAGCCAATCCCGGTATTCTTTCCGGGTCTCGCCCATAAGCGTCGGAAGATACGGCAGGGATGGGTTTGCTTTCTCCCAGTTCTTTTCGTCGTGTACTTCTTCCTTGCTGTCCAGGCGGCAGATAAACGGCAGCAGGCCGTTATCCGGCATATCTCCGAAAAGGATCTCCTCCGCTGTTTCAATAATATCGTCCAGAGGTCCCTCTCTTACGTCTCCCTGGGTTGTGTAATAGGACCGGCGCGGATGTGGTTTCTTTCCTAAACCTGTCGTAAATACCTCGATATTCTTGTAATCCTGGTACTGGTGTATCTCGTTAAATACCACCAAGCCCGAACGCATACCGTCTTTTCCGGACGGGTTGTTCGTTCTTCCCAGAATCGTTGAATTTGTTTTTATACCAACAACCTTTTCAGAACTCCATTTGTAAAACTTTTTCAGTTTTTTTGTATGTTCTGGCATTTCCAGGGCCTCAACCACATCTTTCAGCGGTCTCAGTGCCTGGTCCTCGTTGTTTGCGCATATATCAACGTCATATGCGCGGATTCCGTTGTACGGACTTACCAAACAGGCAGCTTCCCAGGCGATCGTACCGTCTTTTCCGGCTCCTCGTCCTAACATACAGAACAGATCCGGCCAGCGCGGTGTTTTTGACACTCTCCAGTATGTACAATCATGTAGTCCTACTACAAAGATCTGCCAGGGAAACAGCGTTTCGAACGGGAAATACTTAGCGATCCCGATGTATTTCGTCAACTGCTCGCTGTCTACATATATGTCTTCGGTTTCAAAACATTTTCGGACATGTGATACCAGCGCTTTAACATCCCTGGAAGACCTGATCTTCTCAGACTCGACGGCTTCCATGAACGCCTCAATACGTGGATCACAATTCCTCATCATCATCCCCCTTGATCGTTTCTTTTGTTGTCAGTTCCAGTTTGTCCAGAATCATAAGCATCTGCTTGTTAACAGCTACAAGGTCCTTGACGGATTGATTCTGTTTCACGATCTTCGCCTTGCCGCTTGCGGACATAGTTTCGTATGTCACGCCACGCTTTTTGATATCGGCTTTCAGCTTCTTTTTGACATCATAGAGGGTCATATAGTCGTCTAAAAGGTCATTAAATACAGATATATCCGCCTGTTTTTTTCGCAATTGCTCTTTTAAGCTTTCTAATATATCCGCTTTTTTTTCGGCCATTTTTTCACCCCTATTTTTTTATTTTTCATCATGCGCGACTTTTCCCGGATTTGTCGAGGCCACCCACCGGTCTCCGGCCGGCCGCCAAAAATTGCAAATTTTCCGACGGGGGGAGTCAGTCCCAGCGCTCCTCTGTCAGCGGTTCCTGGCGTTTCGTTTTCCTGTATCCATGCACCGCCTCGTGGCAGTCATGGCATAGGCTTATCAGATTTCTTTTACGGGTTCCATGCCATTCATACCAGATGTCCAGAGCCATCTCCGGATGCCGTTTGACATAGTTCACATGATGCACTGTCGTAGCTGCAGTATACTTGTGCTGCTCTCTGCACCTCTGACATTCGTTGTGATCCATGTCCAACACCTGCTGCCGGACCTGCTTCCATCTGCCCCACACATAGAACCTGTGTATATCATTCGCCACGCACCACCTCGCGAACTCTATCTCCTGCTGTGTCATTGTGTCCTCCTAACCAAAAAGAGAGCCTGCTGTTTGCAAGCTCTCCTCGAGGGGAATTATCGTGCGGTTTATCTTTATACCACGCTATCAATATATCACTTATATTGTCCTGCGAGTACCGCAGTTACAGATAGTCTTTTATCAGGTTCTTGTTATTGTTTCTCAGCTGCAGCTGATACCTCTGTATTGTTCTCTGGTAATTCTCCATGTGCTTTCTGTATGCTTCCACCTCCGCAACGTTCTTTCTCCCGTACATCCGTCTGTATCTGGCCTGCATGTTCTTAGCGCGTAGCAGCATTGCTTTTGTCTTGCCGTCTTTCAGTAAAACGATATATTTCTTTTTGCATTCTTCACACTGAATATACTGAGCATCCAACTCCGTTCCTGGTATACGTTCCTCTTTCACTTTAAGATTTACCTGTGCTTTACATTTGTTACACTCTATCATTTAATCCTCCTTGCTATGATACTGTAAAACCTCCTACGCATTTCGTAAAAGTACGATCTCTCGCACGGAATGCCTCTGGCTTTCATCACTTGGAATGTGCAGTATTCTGTCGTCACATAATACAGCAGATATGGATACAGCTCTTTTTCTTTTCCTACAGCTTCCATGGCTGCCTCTTCGATCTTCTTTATCTTGCGTGTAATCTCTGCCGCTTCCATGGCTGCGTCTGCGGTTGAGTCAGAACAGTTATGTGATCCCGGCTGTCCAGTCAGATTCTGTCCGGCTCTTGTGTCTCTCTTTATTGTCAACTCTTCTTTCCATTCGTTATACTGCAGACAGTAATTGTATGCAGTCTGGAAAGCTCTTCTTGATATGTTGTATTTCTTTCTGTTCAGCGGTCTCACGTTTGGCATGTCTGCCCTCCTTAAAACTAATTATTTCTCTTGATCTGGCCAGTACTCTTGTGTGTCCATGAATTTTATTTCTCCCGGATATACCTGTTCTACTTTTCCGTTTTTATATTCCACAATTGCAAGTGTAATATTTGTTTGTCCTCCTGGATGTCCACCCGCCAGCGGCGACGGTTCAACAACTGTTGCAAGTTCTGTCCATCGGTGAAATATAGCTTCTCTTCCTCTCGCCTGACACAAACGGTGTTTTCGCAATTTCTCATAATGCTCTTTTGTGGTAATCACATAGCCGTTGTCTGTCGTAATCTCTGTATTACTGCATAAGAATGGCTTCTGTGCCACATTATCAATTAATTTCTTAACGTCGTTAATGTCCATCATGTTTATGATCCTCCATGATAAAATTTTTTCCGAATATCTTCATAAACTCTTCCCTGCTGCCGAACCGGTCCTCAAAAGCTCTCTGTCCCTCTTCATGCAGCATGTCCATGACCTTTTTGTTTGAGTGTACTGCCTCCAGCCCTGTCCCTGCCAGGTGATGCACATTGCAGAGATATACTTTCAATCCATAGTGTCCTGAATGTGTCCGATTCGGACACCCTCCAAAAATGTGATGCTCCTGGAGCGCCGGATGTCGTCTGTAATCATTGTGTAGCTTCATGCAGAGATAACAAGTGCCGCTTTCTCTGCTGTGCATGATACTCGGCCTTTCCGGCTCTTTCTTTTTACTCCTTTTTTTCTTTTTCTGCTTCGGAAATGACTGCATTCTTTCTCTCCTCCAGCTTTTTTCTGTAACTTTCGTGATAGTCTTTCAACCAACGTGTCTGTCTTCTCTGATTAACATTCACTTTTACTTCAATAGCGTCCATTATTGCTCCTTTCTCAGCTGAACGGCAGTTCTTCCTCTATTCCATCCGGAATGTTCATAAATCCATCTGTGCTGTCCGCAGGAGCCGGCGGCGGTGTCTGTTTTGGCGGATAGTAAGCTGCTCCATTGTCTCCAGATGATTTACTTTCAGCAAATTCCTGTTCCTCTACTACGATCTCTGTTGTGCAGATCTTATGTCCATCTCGGTTCGTGTAGCTGCCGGTCTGGATGCGTCCAGAAACAACAATTTTAGTTCCCTGTCGCAGATATTTCTCTGCAAACTCCGCAGCGCGGCCAAAAGTCACGCAATTGATGAAGTCTGCGGTTGCTTCGCCGTCACGATGGAATCTCCGGTCTACTGCAAGTGTATATCTGGTAATTGCCAGGTTGTCTCCGGAAGCGTAGCGCACTTCCGGATCTCTGGTTAAACGTCCCATTAAAATTACTTTATTCATCACATTCTCCTCTTGAATCTATTTCTTGGAGGTCTTGCCCCCCCCGTTTCGTTTTTGTTACATATGCTGTGCGGCGTGAGTTCATTTCCATGTCGATCAAATTTCCACACCGTAAGCATTCCTGCGTCAGTTCTGCAGTGTTTCTGTTTGTCATGTACTTCCATGAACTTCCGCAGGCTTTGCACTCTGCATACATTGGTTTTAAAGCTCTAAGCTGTGTTACGTGTCCGCATTTCTTACATTTGTGCTGTGTCTCTGGCTCTTTTGCGTTGTACGAGATTGTCTCTCCACATTCTTCGCAACGAATATGTAAAAATCCTTTGTATTCTTCTGCAGCTTCGCTAATCGTTGTCTCCGGTACCTGATCTGTTTCCTTTTCCGGATCTTCAATCTCAAAATCATCATTTTCGAAATCATACTTTCGTGCCAGTTCTGTCACATCCTTGAGGAAATCATATTCTTTCGAGTCTGAGATCCGTACATGCAACGTAAAATTACCGGTTTCATTTTGAATTATCATTTCCATTTGTCTTTTTCTCCTTTACCATTACTATTTTTGTATCTTTGATGCGATACGCTCTTGAATCTCCCGGATGTTCTGTCTCAAGGATGCGATCCTCCAGCAACATTGCTATATGTCGTCTAACTGTTGCTTTTGACAGTCCTGTATCTGCCGCAATCTCATAAGTAGCCGGTGGATAACAGTGCCTCTTTATGTATTTAACAATGAATTTCAGGATCTTCTCTCTGTTGTCCTCCGCCTCTGCTGTTGCATAGTTCAATTCCATTCACCTCTTTTTCTGCGGTGTGCTGTCAATGTTTTTGTTGTATTTACCACATTTCTCGTATTTACTGCGTATGAGCTTTCCGGAGCTTCGGAAATGTTGATTCCTATGCCTGCAAACAGTTTTATCAGTGCATCCGCTGCCTTTTTTATCGTTACCCTGTTACCGGCCCATGCTTTTGTGAATTGTGTTACAATTTCTTTCAGCTGCTCGCAGTCCCAGGAGTAGTTTACTGTCGTTTTCTTTCCTCCCCACGGCTTGTTTATTGCCCGGTGATAGCTTTTCCCGGAATATTTCATTTTCTTCGGTGGATTTTTTCCGGTGACCTGTTTGAATAATTTCTTTTTCTGTCTCTTATTCATTTCTTTCCTTTCCCGTTGCCCAGCAGCCGATCACAGACGAATTCGAATTCTAACAATAGTTCAAAATCCGTCTTTCTACTCAACTTCCTGTCAATCTCTTCTACCTTGTATTCTCCGAAAATACGATCCCCGGAGGCTCTTGCGTTGTTTATCTGAGCAGTCGTACAATGTAGCTCTTCCTTGATCTCTCCGCTTGTCGCATTCTCTAGTATCAGATCACCGGATCTGTTTCTCACCTCATACAGTTTTTTGACCATTTCGTCCTCCTTAATGTCCTGCAAGGAACGTCTGCATCATTCTAGTTCTCCAGTCTGTCTGATTGTCCGTCCATTTTTCACACTGATCGTCATCTTCTACCAGACGGCCGGTGCGATCGCAAAGACCACAATCATTTTCTTTACAGGTTTTGCAAGTCTTCTCCATTTTCTATCCCTCCATTTCAATTCCATTGTCAATAAGTTCCTGCATTTCTGCGTCCAGAATGCGGACGTAAGTTCCTCTTACCATCCGCATTACTTCCGGACTTAATTCTTTTGTGTTCTTTTCTGATACCAGGCTTTTAGCTAGGGCGAAGATATACGCAATGCTTTCATCTTCTGTGACAGTCTCCTGAAATTCAATCACAAGGACCTTGCGGCCCTCGTAACTGAGTATCCAGGCGTTTTTTTACTACTTTTTTATGTAACTCTAAGTGAGCAACAAGCGCCTTTTCCTGCATCTTTTATTCCTCCCGCTACTTCTGTAAACCTTTTAAGAACTCACACAATTCGGTTTCTGAGTTTGGAAATTTATCATAGCGTGCATGATATGTCCATTTTGGTACTCCGCCAACTCGATCCGGTTCAGGTCCGCCTACTAGGTGCATGTAATATGTTTCTGTCATTCTTGACACCCACCAGCTTTTTTGTTCTCCTGGATCCGGTGCATATTCTTCCACAATCAGTCGTGCTCCGTTCTGGAAATCGTATTTATAATATTTGACGCCTATGTTTTTATCCTCATACCAGAGTCCCCAGTCTTTGTAGGCTCTGAGCCACGCCTTACGCTGATCGTTATTTTTCATTTCCGGTAATGTGTCACTGGAACACTCCGCGATTTTGTTGACTTCAACAGAATCGTTTTCAGGCGTTTTGTTATCTTCAACAATATGTTCCTGCTGCTTATTGTCCGGTGCTTCTGCTGCCGAAAAGCAGCTCTTTTCCGGTTCCACTGGTCTATGTGCTGATGAATTGTTCTTTTCTGGCTTCTCTGGTGCATCTATGGACACCATTTTCACCGGCTTCTGTTTCTTTCCGTATCTTTTCACCAGTTCTTCCGCCAGCTCATTCCATGTGAGCGTATGCTGCATTGTATCGTCCGGATTGAAAATGATTCCCTCTTTCCCTGTCTGATAATTAAAATGTCCATTTCTGATCCTGACGTCTCTGTATCTGATGCTGATTAAGTATGCAGCCATTCTTGTGTCGCATTTGACGACTCTTTCTCTCTCGCCTTTGTTCAATGCTTCAAACAGTCGCTCTATCTGCAATTCTGGTTGTACCGGTGTCTCATTCTCTGGCGGTCTCTGCCGCCCGGTTGCCTGCGCAAGCGTGAACTGTCCCGGAATGTCTCTGTTGTCTTCCTGGAGCTTCTTGAAAGCTCTTACCTCTGCTTGCGTTATGATGTCGTGTTCCATGTAGTGCTCCATAGCCTGCTTCTGATATTTTTCATCCAGATCCGCAAGCTCACGGGCCACGGTGATGTTGATTTTCTCCGCCTCAAACTCCGCCATCCATTCGGCGCTGAGTCTTTTCTGGACTGCGTGGTATCTTTCCATCTGTGTTCCGGATACTCCGATTGTTTCTCTCACGATGTCTCTTGTTTTGCCTTTCAGTCCAGCAAGGTTTTTCAGCTCTTTTATGATCTCCTCGGTATCCAGAGCTTCTCGCATCTTCTCCCAGTCTGATTTATCCCTAAACCGGTTCGCCTGGATAACAGACAGGCGTTCAAGCAACTTTGATATTGCGTCGTCATTTTCCCTTGTTGTCGAACCGTTAATGCAGTTTTCCTCAATCAAATTCTTACGTGCATTATCTTTTACTTTTGTATATTTGCAGTTTATCTTTCGAAACTCTTCATGTCCCTCCTCTACCAGCATCCTGCAGCACATTGTCCGGCAGTGTCCGGAAATTATGTAATCCTCTCCGTCCCTCTCTTCGATCAGGACATCCTGCATCACTCCGAACAGCAGTATAGAGTTCTTCAATCCCTGCAGTTTCTCCGGCTTGACCCCGTAAAAATTCGCTTTCGATGGGATTAGTTTGAACACGTCTCTGTACACCGTATCACTTGAGTTTTCTTCCTGTATCTGTTTCGGACGTTTCGCAACCATATCGGCAAGGTTAAAAGCCATTACTCCTCACCTCCTGATATGTTCAGCTCTGCAATATACTCTGTTACAAGGTCCTCATAGTCCTTTGCAGCTAAAGATCTCGGTGAGTACTTCGGAATCGGGATTCTCGCGTATGTACACTCTGATACTTTTCTGGAATATCTGATACGTGTTTTTAACATCGGGTATTCTGCTGCCTGGATCAGCTCCAGTCCTTGTCGCTGCGCTTCGTTTCTTCTGTCGTATTTCGTGATAAAGATCCAATAATTCTCAAGATCTTCGTTCAGGTCTTCTCGCGTATGCCGGATCTGATTGACAAGCTCCGGTAGTCCCTCTCCGGTGTTGTCGTCGATTTCGACAGGAATCAATACATCATTGCACGCTGTCAGCGCATTGATCGTGGAGATATTAATATCCGGTGCGTTGTCAATGATGCAGAAATCATACAGATCCTTGACACATTCGAGTGCGTTCTTGATACGATACTGCTGCGGGCGTGTCTGATCCAGCATGACCGTCTGATTTGCTGTAAGCAGACGCATGTTTGCCGGGAGCACGTCCAGATTCTCAAAATCTGTTTTTTTGATGAGCTTGTGCATCCAGTCTTCCGGATGCCGCGTCGTCATGATCCTGTCAATGCCCTCTCCGTCCTGGGTGCGTCGGTTCAATCCTCTCGATGCGTCCCCCTGCTTATCGTTGTCAAGCAGGAGCACTCTGTATCCCTGGTTTGCAAGGATGTACGCAATGCTGTTTGATGTGATCGTCTTAGCCACTCCGCCTTTTAAATTTATTACTGCGATTGTTCTCATAATCGTTTCCCCTTTTCTTTGTTATTCCCATTCTTCGCCCCGGCTACATCCTTCGTCTTCTTCCAGGAATCCTCCCAGAGTGCCATAAATTCCGCATATGCTTCTTCCTGATTTCAGATGTTGTCTTTGCGCGCATTCTTTGCAGAGCGTAATTTTTCTGTACTTCTGCATAAGTTTCCATGCTTCACTGTGGTCAAAAGAATTGATTTTGTCATATTCTGCTTTTATTTTGCTTATGTGCTTACTCATTTCGCACGAACTGCAGAAATAATACTCAAGTGCTTCCTGGCTGGTTGTCTTCTCTCTGTATTGACAGATATTGTCGCAGATGTAAGTCTCCAGGGCTTCAATGTCTGTGTCTATTCCTTCGCTTTCGGTCTTCGTCGGCGCGGCGCATCCATTCAGGTTTTCCTCCTTCTGGTTCGCTTTCAAAGTAAATCCCTCCTTTCCGGTCTTTGTAGTATGTGAATCTGTATCCGGATTTAATGATCTCACCCAGATACTCCATTTCTGCCGGGTTCTGTTCCGGTCTCAGGCTCCATCCCTTCCCCCATATCTCCTCCGGCTTCACGTTTCTTCATTTCCTCCTGTAACCATGCTGAGTATGTATGTTTCCCAGTCTGTGAGGATATTGTGATCTTGCACTCCTGCAGCTTCTTGCAGGCTTTCTCCCACTCCTGGGCGTTCTTTATCGGTTTTCCTTTTGTATCCTTGAATCCTGCTGCCATCATGTCGTCAGTTTTCAGAATCCGCGTTGCAACAAATGCGTCTCTTGTATATACGCATACTTCACATTCTTTGTGAAAATGTCCCAGGGCTTTTATAAGGGCTTGCAGGTTCGTCTTGTGATATGTCCCCTCAATGCTTCCGAATCCCTCTCTGGTTATCGGTGTGCCTTTGAATATCGTTTCGATCACGTACCCATATTTACGCTGCATACATTCCTGAGACTGTTTATCTGTCTCCAGATATATGTTTACCTTCATGCCCTTTCCCTCTTTTTCTTTGCTTTCTTCTTTTCCTGTTTCGGCAGTCGAACTGTTCTAATCAGAGTGTAAGATCGGTACTGGTAGCCTGTCAGATCATTCACGCCTTCATGCAGTGAGTCTTTTTCCACCTCCCAGCCCTTCGGCACTCTGACTTTTCCCCATGTTTTCCAGTGTTTATATACTTTTTTCTCTGGCTCCGGAATTGGAAGATTGCGTGATGCGGAATAGTTTGCCTCTCTCAGTCTCTTGTCCGTCTCCGGTGTCTTCGTTATGTAGTTGGCCAGTTTCTCAAACTCGCCTTTTTGATACAGAAGCTGATTCTGTATCTGTCCGTGTTTCCACGCTTTCGCAAGAATAACGTCCGTGTCAGGAATCCTGTTCACTATGATGTGAATGTGCCAGGCTCCCCTTGTACCGACTTCTATATTCCGCATCCATTTCAGTTCTGCTCCTCTTTTCTTGTATTCCCTTCTGAGTATCTGCAGAAATGCTTTCCAGTCTTCCTTTGCTTCTTCCATGGATTCCGGTCTTTTGTCCTTCTCGTATGATAATCTTGTGAAATAATCATCTACATCAAAATTGTTCCGGATCTTCCACCTTGCCAACCTCTCCCTGTTGTATCTGTTCCTCTTTGCCATCTGTTCCGGAGTGGCTTTCTTTTTCTCCTGCCTCTCCTGTCCTGGTGCTCCATACTTTGCCGTGTGATATTCATACACCTCTATGGCATTCCGGAACCTCATTCTTTTACACATGTAACTCATTATCGTATCCCCTGTTTTGAATCCATCTTTAATACTCTTAGCAAGTAAGCAACAGGGGCTTTCGTTCCCCTGCTTTTTCGACTTACTTTCATTTATTTTTCAAGGATCCGGTGTTGCCTTTTTAGTTTACATAATACCTTTGTTATTCTTAACTGATTCGTGCCATGCTTTTGCAGCCGCTTCGCTCATGTTCTTGTTGATTGTACTCTCCTGCACTTCCCAGCCAGTTCCGTTAATAATTTCTCTCGCGCAATCTTTCGCTTCCGGATTCGTTTTTTTAATTGTCTGCGCCAATATCTCCAACGCATTGATTAAGAACGGAAGATCTCCCACCGGAGTTGGAAAAATAAAATCGGAAATTTCGTTCAGCCACATCTGCTGTCGTATTCCGCATAGTGTTCTTGTTTCTTCTTCTCCTGCTGTTTTGATTTTTTCCATAAATTCTCCGAATCCTTTATAGTCTGTTTTTAACATCTTCAATCCTCCTTGACATTTCCCCATATTTTCTTTATACTATTTGAAAAGGTTGTTTTTTCTTTTTGCTCTCACGTCCGCCAACGTGAGGGCTTTTTTCATGTCCTGTATCCTCTCCTCAATCCAGATCAGGCCGGAGAGGATGCAGAAAGATACTGCAAATGTCAGGATGATTTCCTGCATTCTGCTGTCGATCGTCCAGATCGGCAGCATAGAAACCAGGTACCCGGATACCAATGAAATTATTATTTTTCGTTCCATTTCTTATCTCCTTATGTAGTTGTTATAGTTCAAGCTGTTTCCTCTTTTTCTTTTGGCTTTTCCTTCACCTTTACGGTGATCTCAACGCCATGCTTCTTTGAGAGGATCGCGGCAAGAGTTTCGTAGAACCTTATCGCGTTAAATGTTCCTTGTGTTTCCATCTTCTTTCCCCTCCTAAAACTCAAATTCTACTGCAGGAGCTGTCGGCATTGGTGTATATCCGCCAGCCAGCTCCAGGCGTCTTATTGCTTTGCGTCGGCTTGCTTCGCTGTTGTCCCAGGCATATTCGTATCCATCCGGAGCCGGTCCGCGTTTTGTTTTCCCGTTACAACGATCAGTGATAGCTTGTCGACTCAAAAAATTCTTTTTCGCTGCTTCTCTCGCAGATCTGTAATATTCCACATCCTGTCCGCAACTGTCCAATTTCACGACTATTTTATTTCTGGAACTGTAACCGGTCAGCTTTCCAAGTTCCTGTCTGGGTATGTATGCTATATTGTTTATGTGATTCTCAGACTGCATTCCGTTCTTATGATACGGAACCGCACCGTCAGGAACAGGTCCTAAAAACGTCCTTGCAATCAGGGAGAGAACTATCTCCTCTTTCGCTTTTCCGTCTTTTGTGAGCTTCACAACCAGGCGCTGACTCCCTTTCATTTTTTTGTGATAGGGAGTCATGCTGCGAAACTGTCCGGATTTCAAAGTTCTCCGGATGTTCCCCTCTGTGCTCGCCTGGTATTTACCGTCATATCCTGGAATATCTTTCCATCTTTCAATCAAGGTCGTCCCTCCCTTATGCCGGCTTTTTCTGAGCCGACATGCTTGCACCCACCTTGACACCTTTCAGGAATGTATCCATCAGTGTCTGCTTTGTGATGTTTACAGACTGCAGAAACGCTGTCAGTTCTTCGGCTTCGGCTTTGTCTTCCATGCTTAACATTACTTCCATATTCTTCTGTGACATATCTTTCGCCCCTTTCTGGCTTACCTCATCAGTGAACACGTTGCCATCGTGTCCAGACGGTCATTGTTGACCGTTTCGGTTATTCTTCTTTCCATTGGTATGATGTGCATGCTATACACTGTTTACACTTTTCCAGTGGTTCATCTGATGCTTCACCTCCGAATCCCATGCAGGTTCCATCGCTGTCTCTTCCTGCACTTCCAATCTTTTGCTGTATGCTGCATGTCTTGATCCGCTTCTCTATCCTGCACTCTTTACAGATGATTTTCTTTCCAACTGTGCATCCTTTCTTTCTCGCATACTTAGCAGCCCATGCCCTGCTAACTCCGTCATTATTGGATGTCCAGCCCATAACCCATTTGCCGCAAATATCGCAATATACATCCGTATCTACCTTTCTTGTGATTGCCATTTATGTTGTGCTCCTCCGTTTCGGCTTGTACTTTTCTTTCTTCTCTCCTATACTTTAGCTATCAGTCTGTACCAGAGACTGAAAACTAAAGAAAGGAGACCACTACATGAGCGAAAAAGAAATTGCAATTCATAATATTGCTCTGCTTTACAGTATTCATAAGGAACTGCACCCTGATGATACTGAAATGACTCTTGAAATGATCGCTGCTAACTACAGCAGAACCGTTTCAGAAGTCAAGGAGATTCTTCTGTAATCTCGCAAATAGCGAATGGTTTCAGCTTTCTGATCCGTTCGCTATTTTGTTTTATCGCAGATTCTAAATACTTTGGAAGTAACTCAGCTTCTCCCTGAGTCCATCCGCACTCCTGCATTTCTTTTAAAATCTGCCTTGCTGTTCGTTGGATCATAAATTCGTCTATTCCTCCAACTCTTCGCCTGGGTCTCTCCAGCATTTCACATCCCCTTTCTTTTAATTGTTATTCACTTTCGCCCTCCCTTTATCCTGACGGCTATGCTGTTTTCTTAGGTTCAATATTCTTTGCCAGCTGCATTCCGATCATGATTCCCTTGATTTCTCTTTTTTCATTTTCAGTTAACTGTTTCAGCATTAAAATCATTCCTCTGAGATCTTCTTTCTGTTGTTCCAGAGTTGTCCTTTCTTTCGTTGTTGTCATATATCTCACCCCTTTCGCTCAATCTATTGACTTTTAGCTAATGTTCTCCTATTCTGGTATCACAAGGCACTGCCATGCCCGAGTTTTATGAAAGGAGAAATGTGCCATGCGTAAACCATTTACTTATTCACTGTCAGATAATGATGTCCTTACTATCATTTCTGTCTTAACAGTCATGGTTAATGAACTCCCGGATTCCGATTTAGTATCCCCTGAGATCATTAGCCAGGCTTTGTGCTACAGCGATCAGGCACTTGAAACATTGAGTAATGGCGGAAATCAGATTTCCAACAATCAGCTTTCTGCTATTCATATGGCTTTGCAGTTGGCTGATGGAATTATTTCCGGTCAAGTTCCAGCAAGTAACGATTCCATAGAGCTTTGTAAAAACTCTTTGTTCTCGATTCGTAAATTGCTTTCTGTGTTTGATAAGTATTTTTCAGATTAACCTTTCGATATTTCAATTTGAACCATTTTGTTTTTGGATGAAAGTTTACAGTTATCTTCCATCTTTTGTCCGTTTCCATTTGCTTCACCTCTTCCCTGTCTTCTATGTTGACATTATATTCTACGCAGTTGATTTTGTCAATACTTTTTGTCTACTATGTTGACTTTTTGACTTTTTAGTGATATTCTACTTTGTAGAAAGAGAGGTGAATTCAATGACCCAAGGTGAACGTGTTCGTTCTGTTAGAAAAGAACTTAACCTGACACTTGAAAAATTCGGTGAAAAATTGGGTGTCAGCAAGGGAGCAATCTCAGCCATTGAGATTGGAACGCGGAATCTTACTGAACAAATGACAAAATCCATTTGCCGCGAATATAATGTAAATTATGATTATCTGGTAAATGGTGAGGGAGAAATGTTTGACGATCTGCCGCAGACAGTTCTTGATGAGCTGTGCGTGCAATATGATTGCGACAGTTTCGATCGAGTCCTGATCGAAGAATATTTAAAACTCAGTGCTGATGATAAGCAGGTTCTGAAAGATTTCATTAAAAGACTTAGCAAAAAGATTTAGTGCTGCAGTTTTGGATATAAAAAAGGGAACCCTTTCGGATTCCCTTTTCGATCACTTCTGGCCGTGAACGTATATGTACTGTATGAATTTATATATGCGTTGCAGTTGGCTTTCAGATGTGATCTTTTTGAGCAGTGCGTCGATCTTCTGGCGTATGTCCATCTGCATCACCTCTTTCTGATCTGATTATATACCAGTTTCCAGAAAGAGGAAATACGTTCAGCTCCGTTTTCCCGATATCGGGAAATAGTTCTGATATGAGTATTTTGACGTTTTATTCTGCTATACTATTTGTATTCAGATGTAAACAAATCTGTCATTTTTACATCAAGTGCGCGTGCGATTGCTTCCAACTGGCACAGCGTCGGAGATACCAGACCATTTTCAATGTTATTTAATGTTGTTTTTCCAATTCCGGTCATTTTCTCCAGCTGTTTCAATGTGATTCCTCGTTTGTGCCTTGCCTGCCATGTCAGAACATCCATGTGCATTTCCTCCGTATATATAGGATGCACATAAAAATATAATAATATTCTTTTATATCTCAAGGAGGACTGCCAATGAAAAAAGGAATGCGTACTCCAAGTATCAAAAAGAGTGTTCGTGCAAAAACTACCGGAAAAATCAATAGGTCTATTAAGAGATCTATTGATCCCACCTATGGCAAAAAGGGAATGGGAATGATTAAAGACCCTAAGAAAGCAGTTTATAATAAAGTCTATAACAAAACTACTTTTTCAGTAAAAGACATTTATAAGGCTTCACGTTCAAACAACTCCGCGAGCACTTCCGACACATTTCATTCAGAATCAAATTTCGAGAACGCAAGCGTTCCTAATCTACATAATGAAAAAGTGTCAAATGATCCTTACATCATTTCGGATGGAAAGGCAATTTTCGGTAAGAAAAGTTATAGTGAAAAACAATTGAAAAGATATTCTATTTCTCTTATGATTGTGGGTGTGTTTTTGATTGTATGTGGTTTATTGGTTCTTCCGATAGGTCTTATTTTTTCCCTATTTGGAATTATCACTGTATGTGTTTCACGTTCTTACGCAAAAGCAAGGAAAGAATTATCGAAATAGAACAATTTAAAAGTCGCCCCAGTGTTGGCACACCAGGACGACCTTGTGAATCTTTGCAGCTATCAGTTGATGCTACAATTCTTCCCTAGACAGTTAGAATTATAGCACGAACTGATACGCCTGCATAGGTGTATTTTTTATACCCATTTTTAAGGAGTGATACTATGAGTATAATAAACGTTGCTATATATGTGCGTGTCTCCACGGACCGGCAGGCAAAAAAAGGAGACAGCATTGACGAACAGCTCTCTACCTGTAAAGCCTATATTGCATCTAAAGAAAACATGGTTCTGGCCGGTGTTTATATTGACGATGGTATCTCCGGCAGAAAAATCAAGCGTGGGGATTTTGAGCAGCTGCTTGATGATGTCCGACTCGGACGCGTGGATCTGATTATATTTACTAAACTTGATCGCTGGTTCCGTAGTCTGCGACATTATTTGAATACGCAGGCGATTCTCGAAGCGAATCACTGCGACTGGCTTGCTGTCGATCAGCCGTACTTTGACACTACGACACCGCATGGCCGGGCTTTCGTTGCGCAGTCCATGACCTTTGCAGAGCTGGAAGCGGAGAATGATTCCGTCAGGATCCGGGATGTGTTCGATTATAAATACCGCCAAGGGGAGGTTTTATCCGGAAAGGTTCCGCTTGGGTATTCCATTGAGAATAAGCACCTGGTACTTAATCAGGATGCCGACAAAGCTCTGCATATCTTCCAGTTTTATGCTGAATGTGGTTCTCTAAATCAAACAATCGCGCATCTGGAATCTGACATGGGGATTATTATGTCCCAGGACAATCTCAAAAAGTCTATTCTAAAAAATAAGAAATACATTGGAGCGTTCCGGGATAACGATCATTATTGTCCTGCTATCATTCCAGTTGATCTGTTCGAACGTGTGCAGGAACTGCTTGCTATTAATATCAAAAGCAGTCAAAAATACAGTTATGTATTTAGTGGCTTGCTTCGCTGTGCTCACTGTGGTCAGGCTTTTTCTGGATTTACACAAAAAGCAAAGAAAAAAGCCGGTGGTTTTTACAAATATCCGTACTACAAATGTCATGGGGCTTATCCTAATAAGCGTTGTATCAACCGTAAGATGGTTCCCGAATCATATATAGAAAAATACCTGCTTATAAATGTCAAAGATCTCCTGCAGGAGCATATTGCAGAATATGAGATTGCAAGTGCAAAGATTGTTGATTATGATTCCCGGAGAGCTACACTTCTGAAAAAAATTGATAAACTGAAAGATCTGTACATAAACGACATAATCACCATGGATGAATTAAAAATGGATAAAGAGAAATATATGAAAGAATTGGAAGATCTCCCACGCAACCAGAATCAGAAAGATCTAGCTCCGATCAAGAAACTCTTGAAAATGGATCTGGATTCGATATATAAGACGCTGGAACCGGCAGAACGCCGTCAGCTCTGGAGATCTGTCATTAAAGAAATTCAAATTGACGATCATAAGAATTTAAAGATTATTTTTTTATGACTTTTTTATAGTAGTAACTGATAGTAACCTGTCGGCTCATCTGCAAATATAATTTCCGGACGATTCACCAGT
>OLSA01000427.1_pt1 | contig 37443 bp, 34 predicted proteins | sample 1672731 | NCBI WGS metagenome assembly OLSA01 (sample SAMEA3136718, study PRJEB25190) | human gut metagenome | biome: human gut; feature: human-associated habitat; material: faeces | place: Austria | collected 2013
AACGCACAGCGCGCAATGGAGCGTGCCTGCGCCCTCGCCAAAGAGAACGGCGTCGGCATCGTGGCATTGGGCAACAACAACCACTGGATGCGCGGCGGCACCTACGGCTGGCTGGCCGCCGAAAAAGGCTGCATCGGCATCTGCTGGTCGAACACCGCCCCCAATATGCCTGCTTGGGGCGCCAAAGACTGCCGCATCGGCAATAACCCGCTCATCCTCGCTGTCCCCCGCTCCGACGGTCAGCACGTCATGGTGGACTGCGCCTTGAGCCAGTTCAGCTACGGCAAGCTGGAGAGCACCCGTCTGGCTGGCAGGCAGCTGCCCGTACCCGGCGGCTGCGACGAGGACGGCCAGCCCACGACAGACCCCGCCGCCATCGAAAAGAGCGGCCGCGCACTGCCCATCGGCTACTGGAAGGGCAGCGGCCTCTCCATCCTGCTGGATTTGATCGCCACCCTCCTTTCCGGCGGCAATGCCGTCCACACCATCGGGACCTTCGGCGACGAGATCGGTCTGACCCAAATCATGATCGCGATCGACCCCACTAAATTTGGCACCGTCGAGGAAAACGACGCCGTCATCGACGCCATCCTTGCGGACATCAAGGCCAGCACCCCGGCCAGACCGGATGGCGAAGTCCGCTGGCCCGGCGAGGGAATGCTGCGCACCATCAAAGAAAACCGCGAGCTTGGTGTTCCGGTGGTCGAGGAGATCTGGGAGTCGGTTTTGAAGATGTAAGAAAACCTCCATGTTTTTCACATTTGCTTCTCCTGCGGTGGAAAGTTCTGTCTGTCCGTTTGCAGATCCATAAAAGAAAAAGCCTGAAACTTCTCGGTACATCAAGAAGTTTCAGGCTTTGTTTTGCTTATAAAAAGAGAGAGGGCCGGACGGTGCCAGCCCTCTTGACAAAAAGTAATTTGGCTATCCGGTTTTTAAGAATCGTCCATTCTTTAAAGAATTGTCCATAGACAAATCTGTAAGCAGCCTGTAAAATACTTTTCGGGTAGTCAAAACTAACCTCTGACCACTTGAGAGGGTGATTTCTATATGAAAAAGACACGACTGACGATCATTCTATTGATGATTCTAACGCTTGTTTCTGCAATCATTACGCTTTGCATGGGAGCAGTCCGCATTCCGGTACAAGATACACTATCGATCCTGCTTCGGCACCTGTTCGGGACAGACACAGGCACCTCGGTATCTGTGGCATTTGAACAGATCGTCTGGCAGATCCGAATGCCCCGAATTATTCTGGGCTTTCTGGCCGGAAGCGGGCTAGCCCTCTGCGGCTGTGTGATGCAGGCCGTTGTCCAAAATCCAATGGCAGACCCATACATTCTTGGCGTGTCGGCAGGTGCAACGCTGGGAGCCACCGGTTCGCTTTTTCTGGGGCTGGGCGTGATTTCCGGTTTCTGGGCCTTTGTAGGAGCAGGCGGTGCCTGCTTTCTCGTATTGGCTCTCTCATCGGCGGATGGCAAGACCACCTCAGTCAAGCTGATTCTCTCCGGCATGATCGTCAATGCACTGCTGACAGCATTTTCCAACTTTATCATTGCGGTAGCAGGCGATTCGGACGGTATGATGTCCATTAAGTTCTGGACGATGGGCTCCCTGACCCGCGCCGGATGGAAAAACATCGGCCCCATTGCACTGATCGTACTGGCAGCAGCAGTCTTTTTTCGGACGCAGGCCCAGACACTGGATGGTCTGATGCTTGGTGAGGAAGCAGCTTCCACCATTGGCATCAACACCTTCCGGTGTCGGTTGGTTTACCTGCTGGTACTCTCGGTGCTGACCGGTGCACTTGTATCGGTTTGCGGCACTATCGGATTTGTGGGGCTCATCATCCCGCATGTTTCCCGCGCCATTGCCGGCACAGCCCACCGAAAACTACTGCCCATTGCAGCATTATCCGGCGGACTGTTCATGCTTTGGGTAGATGCCATCGCCCGCAGTCTGATTCCCAACACCGAGCTGCCTGTGGGCATCTTCACCGCCTTGGTGGGTGCGCCGTTCTTCGTCTATGTGATGGTGCGTAAAAAATATGGATTTGGAGGCAATTGAATGAAACTGGATGCGAAAAACGTCAGCGTTTCGATTGCTGGAAAAACCATCGTTCGGAATCTCTCCATTGAGGTGCCGGACCGGAAATTCTCGGCCTTGCTGGGTGCCAACGGCAGCGGCAAGACCACTCTACTCCGCTCCATCTACCGCACACAAAAGATGGACAGCGGCATCGTTCGTCTGGATGACGAGGACATCACACACTTTTCCGGCAAAAAGCTGGCGCGGAACATGGCGGTGATGGGACAATTCAACCAGATCAATTTTGACTATACCGTGCTGGACATCGCCCTGATGGGACGGTATCCGTTTCACTCCCTGCTGGAGCAGGAAAAAGAGCGGGATTATGAGATGGCTTTGGAGGCACTGGACAAGGTAGGCATGAAAAGCTACCGCGACCGGAACTTCCAGTCCCTTTCGGGCGGTGAAAAACAGCGGGTGGTTCTGGCCCGCGCGCTGACCCAGTCGCCCAAGATCCTGATCCTCGACGAACCGACCAATCATCTGGATATCCGTTATCGGTTAGAAATCCTTTCAATCATCAAAGATTTGCAGATCACGGTCCTGGCTGCTCTGCATGATCTGAGCCTTGCGGCGCAGTTCTGCGACCACCTCTATCTGATGAAACAAGGCGAAATTGTAACGCAGGGCCAGCCTCAAGCGGTGATGACCCCCGAAAACCTGCACCGCATCTTTGATGTCGAAGCCTGTGTCTACCCCAGCCCGATCAACGGAAAACTGATGATTCAATATCTATAACAAAAATGCGGGAGTACCCCGCAGAAAGAGGAACCTTTATGAAAAAGAAAACCCTGAGTGTTGCTGCCGCGGCACTGGCAGCCGTCATGCTGGCCACTGGCTGCAGTCAGACTGCATCTTCTGTGGCATCGTCCGTTGCTGCCTCCTCCGAGATTGCTTCGTCTGTTGCCGAGAGCACCGTCTCCGCCGAAGAGACCTCTTACCCCCTGACCCTGCAGATTTATGACGCTGATGGCAATGCTGTAGATATGACCTACGACCATGCACCGGAGAAGGTGCTGTCCACACAGCTGTCCATGACTGAGTTGCTCATCAAGCTGGGGCTCAAGGATAAAATCGTCGGCGTGTTCGATAATGACAATGCCCTGAAGGGTGACATTGCTGATGAAATTGCATCTCTGAACAGCCTTGGCGATAAGAAGTCTGTTTCTAAGGAGACCATCCTTGCCACGGAGCCGGATCTGATTCTCGGCAAGGGTCCTCTGATGTTCACCGAAAGCAGCATTGGCACCGTCCAGTCCTATCAGGAGCTGGGCATTCCCGTCTACACTGAGCTGGCTAGCGCTTCCTTTGATCAGTCGCTGGATAACATTGTAGAGGATGTGCGGAACATCGGCGAGATCTTCAACGTGCAGGAGACTGCAAACGCTTACGCTGACGAGCTGCAGGAAAGAATCGACGCGCTGATGGACAAGGTCAGCGGCCAGAGTGGAGAGCCCCTGAAGGTTCTGTTCATGGCTGGCTACGCCGATGGCACCTTCGTGGCCTTCAATTCCAAGATGAGCAGTTGTATGCTGAATGCCCTGAACGCTGAGAATGTTCTGGACAAAGGCGGCAACGGCCTGACGCTGGAGAATCTGGTCTCCATGAACCCGGATATCATCGTCTACGTCCGCGCAGACCGCTTTGGTTCCACCGATGCCGACGCGGTGGAGCAGCTGACCTCCAACGCCGTCGTGCAGGAGGTTCCCGCCATCGCCAACCAGAAGGTCATCGAGATGGATTATGATGACGTAATGGACTACGGTGCACGGGTCATCGATTCTGCTGAGACCCTGTACAACTTCATGTACAGTGCATCTTAACGGAACCTGAAATCAAAAATTTCGGTTATGGCAGAATACGGGTGGGCGGAAAGCCCATCCGTTTTTTGTAAATGCGGCTGAAATAACAGGCATCTCGGTAGCCGACCTCATGAGCGGCCTGTGTCACAGTGTAGTCGCCGGAACGCAAAAGCTCAGTGGCTATTCGGACACGATAATTGATGAGGTAATCGATGGGACGGATGTTTTTGTACTTATAAAAGAGATAGCTGACATGTCCAGCTTTCTCATTGACCTGCTCGGCCAGTGCGTCCAGCGTCAGCGGCTCTGCATAGTGCTCTGCGATGAAATCCAGCAGGATGCTCATGATTTGGCTTTCATTGTAAGTTTCCTCTGGCTGAAAATCTGCGAAAATCTGGGCGAAGAATTCTTCCGTCAGCTTTTCTTGCTGGTACTGGCTGCGGATGTCAGCGTCCGGGTGGAGCTTTAGGATCTGCTCCAGAATGGAAAAGGTCTGTTCCGGATTTTTGAGCTTGTGGGAGAACAGCAAAGGCCGGTCGTTTTCGTAGTACATATTGATATAGTGGAAATCCTGCTCGCCCAAAGCCGAAATGGTCAGGGTCTTGTCGGGACATCCGTGCAGGAATAGTCCTCGCTTGGCAATGAAGGGTTCGTGCTCAAATGAGAAGATGGCCCGACCCGACACCGGAACAATCAGTGCACTTTTCAGGGTGCGGTAGCTATTACTCTCACCAGTGTGCAGGGTAAAGCTGCGGAAGCCGACAGACTCGATTCGGCCCTGATTGTATTCCTGAAATAAAATTTCCAGCGGATTGGGAAGCGCGGATATTTGATTCATTGGGAGCTCCTTTGTGCAAAAGCGGTTAGTTAATGCTAATATAGCACAAAATGCTACCGTTTGTCTATGTGGGGAGCACCCCACACTGCGTAATAATTAACAAAAAAGGGCGGTTATGGATGGAAATTCTAAATCTCGGTTCACATCGAATTGGAGTCCGGTTCCCGGAAAAGGGACTGCGCAAAGGCAAAAATCCTGCACTCCTACTCAACGATGGGGAACTGATTGAGCAGTTGAATCTGCGCACGGAACGAGCAGTGTTGGTGGGGGTATTCCCCAATAACAGACTTTCAGAATATACCCCGTGGCCGGAACCGGCTTTTCGACCGGGCACACCGGATTTTGGCGGGCAGCTAGGACAATATCTTCGAGAACTGAACAACGAAATTCTCCCGGCGCTTATCGACGAATACGCCCTTGACACGGAAAAGCTGGCGTATGGCGGCTATTCGCTGGGCGGTCTGGCTGCAACCATGAGTCTCTGGGAAACAGATGCCTTTGCTGCAGTATTTTCCCTCTGTGGGTCGTTCTGGTATCCGGGTGTTGCCGATTTCATAGAGGAACATGTCCCCAAAAACCACTCCGCACAGGTTTATCTGCAAAATGGTATCCGGGAGGGCGAAGGCCACAACAACCGCCTGTGTGATGCCTATAGCTATGCCCAACGAGTCCACACTGCCCTGCAAGCGACATGTGGAGCCAAAACTGTGCTGGATGACTACGGCCATCATGACCGGCAAAGTGAGCGTCTTAACGCTGCACTGCGTTGGGTGGAACGTGTGCTGTGAATCATTGGCGTAAATTTTGGCGTATGCTGAATCAAGGTGCATTTTATAATCACCAGCGACAAGCTGATTTAACCGCAGGGAACGCCGATTGGTAGCATAAAATCCTTATATGAAACAAAAAGCGGCAGCTACGTTGTATTTTCACAACATAGCTGCCGTATCTTCGTTTTGGGAGTTCGGTGTAGCCACTACACCAATCCGCCTATTCAATTCTTACACCACACCGCTTTGTAAGGCTCCTTTTCGGGAAAACGTCCCAAAATTGGTGTAGCCCGGGTGTAGTACCGCAGATGTCGCCCGAATTTTGTTTGAAAATTCATCGCATCTACGTTTTAATTTTGCGCTTTACTGCTCAATCGGCTTCATCGTGGGGATGTTGCAAGATTCGGCTCTGTTTTCGTCCAACAGAATCCAACAGCATCCACGAAATCGGGAGATTTCGGTGGGAACAATCCAACAAGCTCCAACACTGTCCACGAAAGTTGTACACGGTTCTGGTCAAGACCCCATTTTCGGGGGTTCTGACGGTGACAAGGACGGCTTTCAGGGCAGACAGTTGGACGTAGATATCCGTGATGTGCTTCATTGCCCAGCAGAGGAGAACATTTCAGTTATATCGCATCCGATTTTACCGCACGAGCAGCGCACTCTGCAATGCGGTCATAGATGCTTTCTTCTTTTCTTGGGTCGCTTCTGCGTACACATCCATTGTGGTGGTGATGTCTGCATGACCCATGATTTCCTGAATGACTTTCAAATTGGTTTCGTTTTCGCAGAAGCGGGTGCAGAACGTATGCCGGAGATGATGGCAGCTAAAGTTGGGCAGAAGAATCGGGTCACGATTTTCTGCATCAGCCTTGGCTGCTTCTTCCTTATTATAATCTGCGCAGATTGCATGAATCGTGCGATTGATCATTCCCGGCAGATAGACCTTGCCTTCCCCCGTACAGAACACAAATCCAGAATAGCCATCAATTTCATCCGTGGAGAATCCAATCACCTTTTGATACTGATATTCTTCCAGAAATGCGTTGAACACATCATCCAGCATCGGGATGATACGGATGCCTGCACTGGTTTTAGGGGAGTTGACATGATTCGTGCAGGAGCCATCTTCCTGAACGCGATAGACCAGATTGTGATTGATACTGATCGTTCGATTCTTGAAGTCAATGTCCTGCCACCGCAGACCCAATACTTCGCCAATGCGACAGCCAGTACCCAGCATTACTGTAAACAGTGGATACCATCCGCGATACTCTTCGCTATTGGCGATGTAATTGGTGAATGCTTTCTGTTCAGGAATGGTGAGCGCATGACGCTTTTTCTTTTCCCAACTATGGCTTTTCTTGATTTCGGTCATAACGCCCTCCGTAGGATTCAAACGCAGCAGTCCATCACGGACAGCCATTGTAAAGGTCGGATGCAGGAGAGTGTTCACAATCTCCATGCTGTTTGGCTTAAAACCTTTCTCCATAATCAGGGAGTAGTAGAACTTCTTCACATCCGTATATTTGATCTTGCTGATGCGTCGTTTCCCGAAATCGACCCGGACATAGTGGTTGTACATATATTTGTAGTTTGTCAGGGTGGATTGCTTCAGGTCGTACTTCTGGGAAATGTACTCGTCAAACAGTTCGTTCAACGTAATGCGCTCTGCACGGTCGGGGTCAAGACCATCTTCGATTGCTCTGCGAATTTTGACCTCTTTTTTTCTTAGTTCGCTCAACTCCTTTGCATAGACCGCTTTTTGCTCACCGCGAATCGTAGTATAGCGAAACACATAGCGACCATCTTTACGCTGGGATTCGCCTTTTTTCAAAGCGTATCCACGGGAATCTTTTCTTGCTTTTGTTGCCATTCTTCTCACCTCATTTTCAGATTAGAGGAAAACAGCCATATCCTGATGGACTGCATCAGAGATTTTGCAATCACTTTTTGCTGTCCTGCTCCAAGGATACTCTATGTTCTCCATCATTGCAAGGATGTCGGATTCTGGGGAACAAAAAATCGCCGTTTCAAATGAAACGGCGACCCGGTATGGAATATTTACTTTTGAATCTTTTCAATCAGGCACTCATGCTTCTTCGTGGTTTTGTCGTAGTTGATGCCTACCAGCAGCAGGTTTCCCTGATAGTCCTTCAAGGCATCCCCATAGTTCTTGTTCTTGATTTGAGCCAATGCGCCGGATGCGCTCTTGTCCCATTTCAGTTCGATCACCACAGCGGGCTTATCCTGATGCAGCCTGCGGGGAATAAAGCACACATCCGCAAAGCCTTTGCCTGCGGGCAGTTCACGCACCAGCGTGTAATACTCCCGCGCAAAATAGAACGCCAGATTGATGGTGCAGCTCAGAGAGTTTTCATCGTTGTATTGCAGGATAGAAACTTCTTCGTGTGCCTTATCGATACCGGCTGCCACAGCATCCGCATCCATTGCCCACAATGCTTCAAGCAGCTTGCGGGATGCGTCAACGGAATCCATGACACCTTTCCAGTTCATTGTGCTGATGGCGTTGACATACTCCTGCGAAACTTCCTTGTTGGGAATCGTCACGGTTTCGCTGGAACTATCGTAGGTCAGATAACCCAGATGCACCAGCAGCGTCAGCACATCGTCTTTGCAGGAGAAAGTGGTCATATCATTGCTGAACGTGCCGGTGTTGACCTTCACACGCTCACCAGCCAGCATTCTGACTACGGAATCCTGCAAACCATCCATATCCATCTGGATGTAAATTTTCAGGGCTTCGTAGGTTTCGGTCTGGTTCCAGTAGGTGCCGAACTTGTGCCGTAGCATGGCTTCCACAACTGATTTTGGGCTGTACATGGAATAATGCACATCACCGGACTGCCGGTGTGCAATCAGGTCATAGCCATCGTACCATGCTCTGGCTTCCTCAAAGTTCATCTGATACTTGTCGCAGAGAGCAGCCACTTCCTGTTCGGTAAAACCAAAGTATTCTGCCAGATCACCGGGGTCAGTCATAGAATATTCAGTGAACATATTCAGCGCAGAATGGGAGCCATACTTTTTAATCGGAAGGATGCCCGTCATATAGGCCAGCGCAACATAATCCTTATCCTTGAGCCATGCCCGCAGGAAGTCGAGATACTTTTTCTGCGCATCCTGATCCTGTTGATATTCGCGGAACAGGCAGTCCCATTCGTCAATCAGGATCACGAACGACCGTTTCGTTTTTGCGTAGATGTCCTTCATCACCTGAATGAGATTGCTCTCATCCCGAAAACGCACTTTCTGAAAATGGTCGGTCAGGTCAAAGACCAGATACTTTTGCAGCATGGTCAGCATTTCATCCATGCTGTGGGTCATGCTCAGAAATTCCTGCATATTGACCTTGAGGACATCGTACTGGTTCCGATGCTGCTGATAAGAACCCGTCTTGCTGATTTTCAGAGGGTCAAACAGGGATGCGGTGTCTTCGCCGCGGTCGTAGTAGGCTGCAAGCATATCCGCAGCCATCGACTTACCGAAGCGTCTGGGGCGGCTGACGCAGATGAACTTCTGCCGGGTGTTGATAACAGCGTTTGTCTTTTCAATCAGCCCGGACTTATCCACATAGATCTCAGAGTTCAGGCTTTCCTGAAAGCCCTTGCTGCCCGGATTCAGATAGCTGCCCATGCAGGCACCTCCCATCGTGCGAATGTTATTATGTTCATTATACTCTAATCTGCCCGGAATCACAAGAACAGGTAACAGGGTTTTATGTAAGACCTCCGGCGGTGCGCCGGAGGTGCAAAATGCTCACATACGGAAGGTGTCCAGATACTCATCAAAAATGTCCAGATTCACCAGCACCACGCGGCGAATCTTGTAAATTGCTCCTGCTTCCTTTGCGAGCTGTTCAAATGTATGCAGACCCATCGAGTAGAGTTCTGCACCCTCCTGATAGCGGACAAAACGCTTCTTGCCCGACTTGACCATGGGTTCCAGTTCCTTGATTTCAGTTCTTGCAAATGCCATATTGTACCTCTTTTCTATTATGAGTGATTGCTTTCCAGATGCCATTGAATGCCATCCTGCTCCAAGGATATCCAGATTTCTCCATGATTGCAAGGATGCCAAAATTGCGAATTTACTATTTGTGATTTCTGCATCTGTTATGCTGTTTTGGAATCGTTTTTGACCAAATTCTCCTGATCCAGTGCCAGACTGCATTTCAGAGCTTTCTCAATTTGCGCCATTTCCCAGTCGCTTGTCAGCCCCATGAAATTGTTGATGCGTTCTTTATCAATGGTGAAAAGCTGCTCCAACAGGACAACTGACGGACGATTGAACGCTGGATTCTTATCAATAAGAACATGGGTTGGCTGATTTGGCTTTTTGGAAATCTTAGAGGTCACTGCGGCTACAATGACAGTCGGCGAAAATTTGTTTCCTGTATTATTTTGAATAACAATAACAGGACGTTTACCGCCCTGCTCTGAACCATAGTGCGGGTCTAAATCGGCAAAATAGATTTCTCCGCGACGGAATCCGAAATTTTTTGTTACATAAACGATAACAATCAAGCCCCCTTTGCAATATGTAGCAAAAGCCGCCCGGCAGGACGGCTTTTGCGGTGAGAAAGGAAATCTGCCATGAGCAGGGAGATGACTTACTGCTTGATGGGAAGGCTTTTCGTGCGACTGGAGCCGTTGTAGGCTTTCAGAATCTGGAGCATATACTTCTGATAGTTCGGCCCGGTCATTGCCTGACCGCTGCGATAAATCGCCACCGGGCTGGTGCGCTGGAGCTGCCGAATCAGGCGAATGGGGTCGTATTCATGGTCGTACAGAGCAACGAACTGGGTCACGCCCTGCAACACTTCGGCACGGAGAGAATCGATATCGCCCTCCCATGCTTCTGCCAGTACACGGAGCGCATCAGTGTAAATGCGCTCACCGTGTTTCCGATACTCGGCAAATGCCGTAGCGATGCAAGCGATTTTCCACTTTGCGTGGCTCTGAGCGAAACTCAGGCCAAAACCTGCACGGTGTGTGGCGTTCAGGAAAGCAATGGCTTCCGGGTCGCCGCCGCGAATCTTGGCGCGCATTTTTGCGCCTGCGGTCAGCGGGGCAGAAACACCGGTCTGCTGTGCAAACAGCAAGGCTTCCTGCTGCTCCGTCAATCCCGAATAAACCTTGCAGACGATGTTCAAATCGCAGTTGTTGTTCAGCAGCTTGCGGGCGGCGATGGTGTGCTGACCATCGAAAACATAGTAGTGACCGTCCCGGTAGCTGACCTTGGGAGCATTGGCGATGCGCTCGTCAAACTCGGCGGCGATTCGCTTGACACGGTTAGCGTTGAGGTTCCTCTGGTAGTAGCTGCGCGGAACTTCCAAAAACTTGCTGTTGATGACCATTTCGTGATGAACAAGTTTAATCATAGGCAAATTCTCCTTCCAATTTTACGATATAATCCTTTGCTTTCTGCAAAAGTCCAACGACTTTCTGACGGATTTTTGGGTTTTTGAGGAATTCCGGGTAGTGCTCAAAGCAGACATCCAGCCGATAGATCATGCTGTCTGCTGCCGATGACACTTCGCTGAGCATTCCTTCGGCATCGGCCACCTGTTCGACGGATTCCATTTTTGTAGATAGTGTGCGAATCGTCTGCAATGCAGTCTGTTTTTGCTTTGGCTGAATGATCGGTTCAGTAGGGACTTCAATGACTGGTGGCTCTGCTTGTACTTCACATGGAGCGGTAGAAGTAGTGGACTTTTCAACTTTCTTTGATTTGGATGTTGATTTACTGCTGGACTTTTTTGGTTCTTTAGGTTTGCAGATTTTTTCGACAAGTGCCGGACGATCTTCGGGCGGTGCGCGAGCAACGGATGCAATCTCGGCAGCTGTTGGTTTTACCTCGCCGGAAAGGACTTTCTGGCGGGTACCGGGAACTGCTTCTTCGGCGGCATCTACGCCTTTGGCGAATTTTTCCGCCCGAATAACGGTATTTCGAGCGATGCCATTTTCGGAAGCAATTCGTTCACAGGTTCGACTTGCTTTTTGGCTGTTACCATTTTGGTAACAGCCACTTTTCTTTGATGAAGTGTATTGGTTGCCACGGTTGAAATCGGATTGCTTTTCTGCTTCATACTGCTTTCCAATAAGGTAGTTCTTTTGTTCAACCGTAAGATTGCGACGTCCCAACTGATTTTTACAGATCCAGACGATGGCTTCATAACGGTCTGCAAACTCTTTTTCGTGGACAGTGTACGGGATGTCGGGATGCTTCTGAAGAATTGCGTAACGGTTATGACCGTCAATAATCAGTCCATTCCACACGATGATGGGGTTGATAACCTTGCCATCGCTAACGATGTTCTTTTCGAGCTGATCCAGCTCCGCAGATGTCAGCGGTGGAATTTTGCCCTGAAACTCCGGGTCAATCTTAAGCGCAGTCAATTTCATCATCGAACCGGCCTTTCTTAAAATAGGTAGCTTTCGGGCTGGCGGGCTGGATGTAGTAGTCGTAGCCAAAACGGGTCTGGCAGTAGGTGCAGGGTTCCTTGGTGAGCTGGTAGGGGTCAGCACGGCGGACACGGATGCCGCGCGCATTGCGGAAAGCACTCAGGCAGTGCGGGCAGAGGGTGGTCAGGGTCGATTCATCGGGCTGGCGAGTAAAATTACGGCTCATAATCATTACCTCCGTTTCGTATAGGTGAGTGTTCGGTATGGAAAAAGCCCACTGCCGTGGTTCAGAAGAATCCCGGTGGTGGGCTTTGAAGTTTTGCTTTAAGTTTTTCCAACCTATTTGTCCTCGACCCCCGTTGGATTTGGAATGCACCTCGGTAAGTGGGGACTTGCACCCACACTCCACATTGGCTTCTTCAGCCACCCCGTCTTCGTTATGACCGGGCCGCGAGTTACGGAAGTTTCATTATTTTGTCCGAGGGAATGATATTCAATTTTCAAGGTACGGTTTCCAGATTTGGGTTTCTCCCCGTCTGGGGTGTTGCCCTTGCTGTGACCATAGTGTACCTGAAAACTGATTGCCTTTTTAGGATGCATTCCTTCCGCTTTTTGGGCTTTTTCAGCTGAAAAAAGCAGCAAAACCGGAAGCTTTCCTTCCGGTTTCACATAGACACGTTTAATTTTTTGACAACAAAAAAGAAGCCGGAGATCACTCTCCGACTTCCCGTAGATTTGTTATTCGACCTCAATCTCCATTGCAAATGCCAGAAGCTGTTCCCTCAACGATTTCATAGCCTGCTTCTGGTCATTGATTTTTTTACTGAGTGCCAGCTCAGTTTTTGTTTCAACTTTCCCAAGAATGAGGTAATCCAGAGTGACATCAAAATGTACTGCAATCTCAACAAACAAGTCCAGCGGTGCATAAGTGCCTTTTTCCAGACTTCTCATGTGCCGATCACTAATGTTCAGTTTGATTGCGGCTTCTTCTTGTGTCAGTCCATGTGCTTTGCGTAGTTTCTGGATTCTATAACCAGCGGCGTAAGGATTAAAGTACATAAGCCAGCCCTCCGACCATGCAGGAGTGCAGCCACAGGCCACACCACAGGGTCAGAGCGCGGGCGGACATTCGACACTGGCAGTTCGCTTGACTGCCGGGGCTGGGTTCGTACTCAATCAATCTTCTTTTCATTGCTTTCTTCGTCCTTTCCTTTGTCGATTATGGCAATGTTATGGGGCGGAGCATGGAGAATGCACGGTGCGCTCTCCATGATAGAGAAAAGCATCCCTATATTATATAGGACAAAAAACGGATAAAAGTTAGGGTTCAATCGTAAAAGTTGAAAAAGTTGCATCTTTCTCGAAGTGCAGATAAAGCAGATTTAATACATTCCGAGATGCTTCCTGCTGTTACCCCCTCTTTTTGCGCAATATCCGATATCTTAAATCCCTGATAATAGTGATCGTAGCACCGTTTGGCCTGTTTGGGTGGGAGGGACAGAATGGCTTCATAAATGCTCATAGCAGAATGCCGCTGTTCGACAGCATCCACGAGAGCCGGTTTCTGAAAAAAGACACATTGCTCTACTGGAAAATTCGGATCATCCAATGAATGATATGCATGATATCGGCTTACTTGCCGTAGAAAAGCATCTTCTTGATGCTTAAAATCAATAAATAACTGATGGATTTCCTCCGAAACTTCAACAAAAAAATCCTCAGTGTATGTGGTGGGATAATGCTCTTTCAAGTTAATCGTAGACATAGGCTTCCTCAAATCCGGTCAGGTTGTTGGCGAAATCGAATCAAGGGAGTGTAAGTACTCCTATTGAATTTCCTGCTCAAGATCATCAAACAAAGGGCAGGAGAAAAACTCTCCAAGAGAAATGTTAAGGCCGTCGCAGAGTTTTTTGATCGTCCCGATAGAAACACTATGTCGGGAGGAATCGAGCATACTGTAAACGGTAGATGGCGTAACACCGGAACGGACAGCAAGTTCATTTGGACGAATCCCCCGCTGGTCACAAAGTTCTTTGAAACGAATCGCCACAGCGTCCTTTACAGACAGCTCAATAACATCTTTTACTATCATGCTGCGCCTCCTTTGCATGATAGTAACGGATATTGAGATTTTTCGTGTACGCACCTGCGTATATTGACGAAAAGATGACAATATTTCATCAATGTCTTAGGCAGTACGAATTGTCTATTGCAATTTTAACTATATAGAAATATACTTATAAGTACCAAATCATTCCACCGTATAGGAGGACATTATCATGGCAAGACCCAAGGGAAGCAAGAACAAGACCCGTACCGTAAAAGTTACCGTTGATTATGCAGCAGTCGTTGCAGAAAAGGCCGCAGAAAAGGAAAAACTCGAATCTGAGGTTGCTGCGCTGATTGCCAATATTGATGATCTGAAGGCGCAGCTGAAAACCAAAAAGGCCAATCTAAAGGCTGCGACTAAAGATCTGGCGAAGGCTGAAGCAAAGAAGGCTGCTGTTGAAGCAAAGGCAGCAGAGGAAGCCAAGAAAGGCGAAGCCGAGGATGTGCTGAAGAAGCTGTTGGCCAGTGGTATGACTGCTGAAGAAATCCTTACCAAGCTCCAGTGATGCGTTATGGGCGCAAGCAAGCGTATCTGTCCGAATTGCGGGCGCAAGATGAAGCAGCAGTTCATAGGTCTGTTTCATTGCAAGTGCGGAACAAGCTGGAAGCGTGATATTGGTTTCTTTGAACGCACTCCAGATATGGTCTTTGCACTTGAACGTAAAATGGTTAGCGTCAAGGTAAAGCAGCTGCCTGTAATACGGTACAAATAAGAGAGGAACGTCCATCAGCCTAAAAACTGATGGGCGTTCCTCTCTTTTCAAAAGCGCCTATTTAGACGTTATCTTTCCAGCGGTTGAATTTTTTTATTTCCAAAATATCAGTTGGTAGCACATCGATATTTGGCTTGAGCAAAATCAAACTTTCGTTTGTCCAGAATGCGCTCCAAAAAGCCCTAACCAAATATGCCATCATCGGATTATCATCATCTAAAATAATTTTATCCGAGTCGGTTTGCGCTATAACCTCATATGTGTGATGGTCTTTTTCCCAGATGTCTGATAAGTTTGTTTGCAGGAGGTCATCAATATTGAGTAAGATTTCAGGCCTGATATGAACATTTCCAGGATAGGGGGTATTACCATATGAAAGGAATCCACATATACCATAATCATAATATGCTTTTCTTCCGATAAGCCATGCCAAATTCGCTTCTGTTCCAGAAACAAAATCACATTTTTCAAAACTAATATCGAAATGTTTTCCTTTATAAGACAACACATGATTCCGCTTATCAATGACAATGCCATTCTCCATAAGGAACTTATATAGTTCTGTCTGAGGGTGAGTATAAGCGCAATTTATCAATCCATAGCGGCGAATAGATTCACAACAATTAGCACTTGTCGTAATATGACTAAAAGTAAAGCGAATGCTTGAGAATGATGGGAGAACTATTTTTCGTGTCTTTAGAATATCATCTAGATAATCATCAACAACTTGATTATTGTTGTAATTTTTACGTATTATTTTCCATTCATCTATTGGTATTCCTGTCAATCTTTGTAATGTTTCTTGTGCATTGTCCGGGGTTAGAATATTATAGCAAATCATTTTGTTCACCGATCATTACAGATTGTTGCGACTCCAGCGTTGTTTTCAACATCAAGCAATATCGTTCAGACACTTCTTTAGGTGAGATAATTTTAACCAAGCCATTCCAACCAAAAACCCATCTCAAAAATGTAGGACTTACGCAAGCCTTAATGCTTACAATGAAATATTCTGCGTCAATCGCTCTTGTATCGATACTCTGTCCAAAGACATCAATCAACGCTTTCATTACGATCTGATGGCAGAGTAGTTCGACCTCAGTTATTCCTTCTGCACCGAACATTTGGAATACGGACTTCCTGTACAAAATGAGGTCAACGTCACTAGGAATCGGCACAGATGTATCCTCTAAAATCTCTGGACACTTAAAGATTCGATCAAGTCTAAAGTTCTGTACTTTTTGGCGCGCATCACTATAGCCAATAACGTAATAGAAATCGCCATCCCAAACCAATTCATAGGGGCTTACAATGTACGCTTTTCCGTCATGCTTGAGAAATGCCTGCTTATTAACATCGTAATCGACATACTGAAACGATATTTTCTTTTTGGAATCGATAGCCGAATTGATTGCATCTAAGATATAATAGCCTTTTTCATTTTCGGATTTTACGCGGTCAGAAACATCAATATGTCTGCGAAGCTGATCTGCATTCTGCTCGCTAGTTAAGGCCAACAGGCGTTTTATCAGTTCTTGACTTTTCTTCTCTGTAATAAACTTAGATGAAAGAACGGCATCAATCAGGACTTTCAATTCAGCAAGGTCGAACAGTTGACCATCATAGTAGTATTTATTTTGCGTTGAATGTATGATTTCGATTGGAAGTCCGCCTTGCTTCATAACTTCTAAATCTTTTCCTAAAGTATTTCGATTTACATCAATGTCATATTTTGTCTTTAGCAGGTCGATAATCTCTACGGTCGAAAGCGGATGACTTTCATCTGAGTTTTCGACAAGAAGCTGGTACAGATAAACAATTCGGTATTTTGTCTTATTTTCCATCTTGTGATCTCCACCATTGTTATTTTTTCAGGAGAGTACATACGGCATATTCAGGATAAGCTTCAAGGATTTTTGCATTCATCTTATCGTCGATAATTCCACTAAGATAATCTGCATCCACACAAAAGAATTTTTCTCCCAGTAGTCTAGCCGGTAACTGATTTATGGTTTGGGGAAGTCCAACGCTGCCAATCACTCCGTATCCTTCAGCACTTACCTGAAGGGCTGACTTTGAGAACGGCGTACTATCTTCTTTGGTGATGATGACATCCAGCCCATTCTGAAAAGGGCCGTTATCATCATCGCTAGTTTTCTTTTTTCTTCTTTTCTTTTCTAAGGCTCTATAAATAATAAAATTCACAGACTGATCGTATTCTGGATAATCATAATAATAGTATACTTTATTATCTACCGCAAAATGCTCGGCGCAGGAACCCTTTTCGACAACCAATCGAATACGGCTCATCGTCACTCTAGAGCCAAACGCATTGGGATGAATGCTTTCAACTGTATGCGGAATATAAATTGTTACATACTTACAGTCGGAAAATGCGTTTTCATCAATTTTCTTAATTGATGTTGGTAATACGATTTTCCGTATTTCGCGTCGCATAGTGACTTCTTCTGGAATAACACCACGACTGGGATTTATTGGAGAAAAAGTATTTGCACCAATTCTTGTCACCGGACAATCCTTTATTGCAGATGGAACCTCCACGCAGTCAATAGAATGTCCTCTAAACTGCAACAGGATAGTGTTCCTTTTTGAGTCGATTTTGTAACCCCAGTCGGATTCAACATCTGACGGGTGAAGTTCCATATGATTAGAAACGATTTGTACCTTTTCTTCGATTTCTTTTCGATAGTCATCATATAATAATCTGTCCAATGTGCAAGACCTTATTTTTTCTGGAAGCTGATTATTATCAATTAAATAGCGCAGGATGATTCTATCATTTCGCACAATAGAATAGTAGAATAATTCTTCGTGATGTTTTGCAATATACTCTCTGTTGCCTTGAATCACTTTATCGGAAAAAGCCGCACTGCTATAAGTCGCATATGCAAATCCTCTTACCACAGAAAAATTATCAAACTCATGTGCCCACTTTTTGATTTCTTCATTTATAAGGATGACAAGGGCATTATTGGGAAGGGAGATGTAACTAGACTTTTTACTATTTCCATAAACCACCAGAACAGTAGGGCTCGCAGGAAGACTTTCTGGCAGATTTCCTAAAAACACCATCCTTTTCAGCTTCGGACACATTGTGAATGCTCCGTCTTGAATAGAGCATACCGATTTTGGAATAACAACTGTTTCAAGATTTTGGCATTTTGAAAAACAAAATTCTCCAATGGATTTGATCTTGTCTGGAATGCGAATTTCAACTAAGTCGCTGTCATTTTCAAAAGAATGTTCTGGAAGTTCAGCTATTCCGCTGTCAATGTCGAGAATCTTAACGGATGAAATATCTGTCAGGTCAATGCAGTCATCTAATGAGTCATCATCGGACACACCTTCAAATGAATTTTCATCAAAATCTGACAGATAGGCAGACAGAGAATTTGTTACCCAATCAACTTCATTAGGAGACAAGTCGTATTCATCGCACAAATCCAAGAGATCGTTCATTGATATTTTTTTATTAGCCAATTTTACGGAATCGACTAATGCCAAGCACTGTTCACTCATCCAAACATCCTTTCAATCTGATATTTTATTTCGTCCACCAGCCCGCACGTTTCTTTGTTGCTTTTCCTCCGCACTCCTTAAAGTGAAACACATACCCTGTTTCACTAAGCTGCTCAATAATGTCCTTGATTTCAATTCCACCTATAACCCACAGCACACCATTTTTAGGACGATTATCAATATACGGAAGATTGTAGCCTTTCAATGCTTTGATAAGCTCATCTTCATCGGCAGATTCCGTATCATCATTGAGATACAACTGCAAATCTGAAATACTTTTAGAAAGCTCATCTACTTCAATTAGAGATAGGTTATACTTTTCGCAAATTTTCAGAAAGTCACTTTGACTTATTTTAGTTCCTGAATGAATTAGTTCATTTTGGATTTCTTTGCAAGTTTTATTCATATACAAAAAAGCCTGTGCCCGATATGAGCACAGGCTTGTCCACCGTGTTAGTTATTACTTTCTGACGGGATGAAGCATTTTGCCAGGGCTTCATCCGAAATATCCGCATTGAATCGCTCATCGAATTCAGTGATAAAATCAGAGAGGCGGTTGACAAAATCATCTGTAGAGGTGGCTCCATCCACGAGCTTTTCGTAGAGAACATCTACGCCACCACGCACATAACTATCATAGTGTTCTTCATCCGCTGGTTCATGTTTGCGGAATGCTTTATCAAGTCGTTTCTGAGCATCAGGCTCATACGCACTATCCAAAAGCATAATCAGCCTGAAGTTGAAAAGCATTTCTTCAGATGAATAAATCACACGATCACCCATGATATTCGTAGTGTCTACTTCACCTGTTGTCGGATTTTTTGTGTTATCAAGCTCTGCTGTGCGATTATACAAAAATCCAATCAACGGAGCATTACACAGGACATCAACATTGCGCTCGAATACTTTGGTCGGAATGCCCTTAATGGATTCAAATATACTCGTTAGCTTTGTAACACGAACCGCATGGGAGCCTTTGAATCTATATTGCTTGTCAAACATCGTACTTGCCCCCTTTATACAAGATGCGTTTCAAACTCATCGATCTTTTCAAAATGATGTCGGCTACCGATTTTGTCACTCATATATTTCTCTGCCAAGTCACCATCCGTATCCTTTATAAAGATGATAACTTGCTCTGCAACATCAGGCAATGCTTTACATACAGCCTCAATACGCTTCTTGTCAAATGCGGACAAAGGTGCATCCATTACCAAAGGATACGGCTCAGATTCAAGCATCCGCAGGTTCTCAGAGCTTGCATTCTTGTTTTCACGAGCCATCTTGATGATACCTGCAATGAATGCAAAAATAACCGAAATGCTCTGTGCGGTAGACGTTTCCACATTATCATCGCCAAAGCCAGTGACCGTCACTGTAATGTGATACTTTTCATCAATGGAAAGCTCTAACCCACCATCATAAATGTCGTTGAAAATGCTATTGATCGTAGCCTGAAGTTTATCTCGCACTTCTTTTTCGCTTGCCTGATATGTACTGGTAAGCTGGTTATAGATTTCTCCAGCATAAAGGCGGCAAACTTCTATCAGGCGGTTTTTATCATCCTTAAGGCTAAGTTCGCGCCGATCCTTTTCTGCTCTGTCACGAGTGCTGATTAAGCTATCTTGCTCAGAGGTAAGGCGTGCAATTGTACTGGTCTGCGTAGAAATGGATTTCTTGCACTGCTGGATTTCCGTCTCCAATTTTCTGACAGCTACTGTTATGTCATCACTAGATGCCATCTTACTTTCTAGTCGGCGGAGTTCATCTTCCTTATCGGTGATTGTGTCATCATCGTCACTGATAAAAGTATAGGATGCCGAAACTGCATCAGGAATATTTGTTCTATTAAGCGCAGAAATCCTAGTTTTGGCATCTTTTTTGAATTGAGAAACCGTTGTGCTAATTGATTGAGGGGGCAGATAATCCATCAGAGCCTTGACGTTCTCATAAGGAACGGTGCCCTCATCCAAGTGGGTTCCGCAAATACATTTTTTCTGGCGGAGCAGATATTCGATTGTCTTGACATGCATATACGGAATATCTGCGCTTGGGATGGTTTCATCTTGCAGCACTTGCATAGCACGATAAATCAAGCTTTTAGAGAAGAACGAACTGGATCCCGCATTAAATGCCTGAAACATTTCCCGACAGGTCTGCGCACGATGCTTTTTAGCTGTCTCTATGCTTCTCTCAAGTTCTTCTCTTTCTTTTTGCAATTTCTTGCCATCGTCATATTTCTTGATTTCTTGAGCTTTCACAACAAGAAGCTTACTAGCCTGATCCTGCTGTTCTTGTGCTAACTCAAGCTCCTTTGTGATTTCATCAAGTCTGGTTTGACAGCGCACGATTGTATCCGAGTATTGTGCGATTTTGGAATCGCTGTTTCTGTCATAGGCTTTATCAAAGCTGCCAATAACGCCAGTAGAGCCTTTGAAGTGATTGATTGCAGAGAGCATCCCGTTCAAGCCGAGCAAACCATTGACTGCCTGAGCAAAGTCATCGCTTTTCTTATTGCCGGCAATGTCTTTACTCATCTTCTCGATGCGTTCGCCATCAAAGAAGAAATAGCGTGACAGTTCTTTGGGAAGGATATTCTTTACCGCATCCTCACAGGCAGTCTTTTTTTCGTAGAAGAGTGTTCCATCTGGCTGCTTTGTCGCAACGGCAAAAACCGAATTTTGGGGTGTGATTTTAGTATAGTCTCTCACATAGACCTGTTCTCTTGTCAAAACATAGTCGAGCATTCCATGCTTGAGGCAAAGCTCCACTCGCACAGTCTCTTTTGCTCCCGGAATCATCTTACTTGCAACTTTTGCATTGAGCAATTTTTTATCCAAGAAAGAAGTCTCGCCGTACATACACCAAAAGAAAGCCTGCGCAAAAGTCGTTTTGCCGCTGCCGTTTTCGCCAAGGATAATGGTCACGTTCTTTCCATCAGAGCCATCTGCGAAAGAGATAAACTCGTTCTGGAATTGCCGAAAATTTTGTAGCTTTATTGATTCGATAAGCATTTTACTTCCTCCTCAATCATCTTTTTGATTTCCGTAACCATCTGCGAGTCCGATTTTGCCCTCGATTTGTTGTTCCGATTTTCCTGAATAATGATTTTGTTCATCAGCCTACGAACAACTTTTTCATCAACTTGGTTAGAATCCGCCATTGTTAATCCTCCTTTATGGATACTAAACTCAGTCACTAGACTTTATTTCTTTTGCAAACTCAGCTTCAACCCCAACATCTTCGATGGTTTCAATATGGTAGACTTCCTGAATGTCCCAGATCAATGTCTGGGCATCCATTCCGTTCATCGCCTGCGCTGCAAATTCCTGCATTCTTGCGCATTCATTCTTTACAAGCGAAACATCCCGATTTGCTTGTTCAATCGTTAACCCCGGTACTTCATCCAATGGTCTTGGAAGCGTCACAAAATCATAGATTTCCGCATAACTTTTTCCCGGAGCTTTTCTTAAAACACGACCTCTGCGTTGGATATACTCTTTCGGATTCGTTGTGCTGGCGAGGATAAATGCCGTTTTGATTCCGGGAATATTAACACCCTCGTCCAGACACTTTATCGCAACGATTGCCTGAAGTTTTCCATCATCCTGAAATTTTTCCTTGATAGTAGTTCGTTCCTCTATGCTTTCGCGTGACGTAAAGCGAGCTACTCGCATTCCCAATTCATTACCGAGCATATGAGTAACGGCATCAATTTGTTTGATGTCTCCACTATCAACATCCGAATCGTCAGATTTTTCATCAAGTATATTGGTCGCACCACAGTAAACCAAAATGTTATTTTGATTTTTATATGGCTCTATCTGCTTTCGCAATTCTGAAATCTTTGCGATTGCTCCCGCAACTACTCGTGACCGCTTGATTGCCAGCATCTCACCATAAGAATCTAATTTGGCATTGCCGCTTCGACCTTGAATGATGTGCTTTGCCATATCCGAAGAAATCTCCGAATATTTTTCCAACTCGTCATCAGAAAGATATACGACTACAGGATAATATTTGTACGGAGTCAGCTTCCCATCTCTAATAGCTTGTTCCAGCGTATAATCAATGCACTTTTTTCCAAAAAAGTTATACAAAGCTGCCGTGCCTTCTTCATCTCGATGGCGATCCATCGTTGCCGACAGAGCCAATCGATATGTAAAGCGATCATCAAGGAGCTTTCGGATTCTCTGTGCGCCAAAATTATGTGCTTCGTCAACCATTAGGAGTATTGGAGCTTTGATTTTATCTATCTGTTCTTGCACAAAAGCACTAGAGAATGTTGCATTGGTACAAACAAGACAGAAAAAACTTTTCTTTGGTATCATGCGCTGATCTCGAATGGCCTTTTCGAGTCTCTTTTTCCAATCTTTTTGAGAGGATGAACTATACCCTATGATAGGCTTAATATTGAATTTGACAATATCTTCGACCCATTGTTCTACAAGGTGCTGGTATGGGCAGACGATAATTGTTGCAAGGCAATCGTTCAAATCTTGCGATAGCTTTGCGACAGCTGCCAGACCGCTGATTGTTTTTCCAGCACCCGTACACATAGAGAATATTCCACGATAATTTGAGCCAGCCCATGCAGCAACGGCAGCTTGCTGATAGTCTCTTAACTGTATTTCTTCGGGCATCCGTGCGCCAATCGGATGTTCAGTGGCAACTCTTGTGGCAGACTTCTTATCTTTTTTGAACTGTTCTTCGTCCAACCGGAAGCTCACGGGGGCCTGTCTTTGAAACTTCTTTACCAGTGCTTGCGTTATTTCCGGGGCAGAAATGACCTTTATTCCGCACTCCTTATCGTTCCAAATAGAATCAAAAGCCTTCTTCTTTAGTGCAACCTGATCTCGTTCATAATCACTTTTCCAACCGCAAAAGACATCAATCGTTTCATAGTTTACTTCCATGGCGGTTGCGGATTCATTCATTGAGCCAGAGAACGCTATCGTATTTCCTGATGAATCTTCCATAAGACCCATCTTTTCATGGTACATTCCAATACCGCCATTTTTTTCGGTATAGGCAATTTTTATATCAAGAATATCATCTTCTATCAGCTTCGTAAGAAGATTCAGTCGTTCCAATGTATAATAGTCGTCTGATACATCTTCCTCACGAATTTGTCTTAAAATCGCTTCCTTGATATAAGTTTCCCTGTTCTGATAGCCCTGCTGTATAGCTTTCATATCTTCTTCTGAAAGATATGGAGATGCTACGATTTCGATTTTTCCGCCGTGACTAGCCATTTTGCAAATGCCCTTTGAGATTTCTGCCAGTGCGGAAGAAGAAAAGAACCCCACAGCTCTCTTATAGCAGATTGCATCGCCAAGGATAGGAAGATAAAAATCCTGAACAACATTATCAATCAGGGATCGATATTCACTTTTTATATTATGGTCAGGAAAGGACATGATATGATCTCCTTCAGATGGCTTGTTCGATATAATCGAGAGCCTCGACTAAGGCTTTGTAATCATCTTCGCTTGCAAAATACCCTACGCTGAATCGAATCGTGCCCGCCGGGTAAGTGCCCAAGAACTTATGAGCGAGTGGCGCACAGTGCAGACCTGTCCGCACAGATACCCCCTGCTTGCTTAAAAGGTTTCCTGCAACGTCACTGCTGATTCCTTCAAACAGGCAGGAAACGATGCCCACATACTGTTGCTCAGGAGAATTGCCAACGACAGTAATGAAATCGTACTGTGATAGAATATCCAGCAGCTTTTTACGATTTTGTTGTTCATGCTCGAATATTATCTGCAATCCGATTTCTTGGCTCCACTGCAACGCTGCGTTCAGCCCTGCAATACCGGCAATGTTGGATGTACCCATCTCATATCTTTCGGGCAAGCTGTCTGGCATATCCTGATTTGCAGAGTCATATCCTGTTCCGCCAAATAGCACTGCCGGCAGCTGAATTTCTGGCTTCATCACGAATCCAGAGATTCCGGTCGGGCCATACAGTGTTTTGTGCCCAGCAAACACTGCAAAATCGAATGTAGTTCGGCCAACATCGCAATCTACCAGTCCAGCGGTCTGTGACATATCGAGGACAGTGTAGCTGCCGTACTTTTTAGCCAATTCAAAGATTTCAGCAACAGGCGCAATCAAGCCAATCACATTGCTGGCATGACTGACAACAACAACATCCGGCTTGCAATCATCAAACTGATACCGTATTTTTTCGAGATCATATCGAAAATCGGATGTCACAGCGAGTTGTGTCATATTGATTTCGCCTGTGTTCTCAAAATGATGCAGTGTCCTTGTTACAGCATTATGTTCAAAAGGGCTGATATAGAAATTCTTCTTTCCCATCCTGCACAGTCCCTGAAGGATAATATTTAGCGCAATCGTTGCTGTCGGAGTAAATACGACCTGCTTTGCCGGACAGTGCAAAAGTTCCTGAAGGCGCGTTCTTGTGTCCGCAACGAGCGCACCAGCAGATTTAGCAATGCCATAATCACCGCGCCCAACATTGCCGCCACACTTGCGATAGAACTCATCCATGAAAGAGTAGACCCTATCTGGCTTTGGGTATGTTGTTGCAGCGTTATCAAAGTAAGCCATACTTATTCTCTCCTTTAGGGATTAGCACAGTTCTCTCAGAACATCCATGAGAATCTGACGCTTTTCCTGTTCAGAAACAGCCTGTCCCATACCAGTGATTGCTGTCTCAATCATATTATAAAGCAGCTTTCCGCGGCTGCTGGTTTCAACCTTATCAAAACGCTTTGTCACAGCACGTCCAGTTTCATCCTCATAGGTCAGCTGGTAGCCATTAACTGCCTCCGCTGCATCCGTTTCGGCTTCGGCATGGAACCCTTCAGCCGTTGCCTTATAGCGTTTGACATTTTCCAGTGCTTCCGCCTGCGTATCTGCATCCCAATCGCTTAGATTCAGGTCTGTTGCCAGTTTTGCCAATCTCAGTGTAAGGGCGTGTTCGCTTAAACTTTCATCTGCAAAGAAGAGCTGGAGCATTCTGTCCGTTCCATCTGCAAAAAGCTGATTGCGAATCGTCGAATCAAGCTGTCCTGCCCATTCGGAAACCACACTCGGCAGAGATTTTTTCTCCATCATCGCATCATCCTGTTCAGAGCCAAAGAGTTTCTTCACCTCTTTGCAGAATGTGGACTCCAACTGCCCAAGAATCTGATCGTAGAAGAACTTGATTTCAGCAACGGCATCTGCGATTTCTACATTGCAGTCGGCTTGTCCCGTGATGAGAATGGGGAGCCGTTCAAACAAGAGCGTGTGTGTACCGATATTCTGCTTCAGCATACGGAGGAATTGACGCTTTACCTTGTCGATTTGCTGTCCATCCGGCGAATGCTTGGACTCCTTTGCATATTTGGGCAGTTCCATATACCATCTGTGCATCGCCGATACGACATATCCATAACCCGCTGCCGTTTTTTCCGCTTCGATAACATAATCCTTGAACACATTTGCCAGTGCTTCGACATACTTGTCTTTTTCGCCATTCCAATCCAGACACTGCAATGTGAAATCCTGCGGAGCCGCTTCAATCTGGAGTAGGGTATCATTATTCAATGGAACCTGCGAGAAGCGATCATAGATTATAATTTCTTTCTTGTATTCGTGGAATACCGCCGCGACATAAATGGGGACAAGTCCCTTCCTCAATCCGATATAGCACTTAGCAGTAGTCAACCGTTCATACAGGTCTGAAAAACTCATTTTTTGAGTTCGTGCTTCCTGTACGAAGCCTTCGATCTCACCCATCAGCTTCGACATGAGATAATCTTTAGGGTGCAGGTTGATTCTGGGTACGCCATTCTCGGTTTCTAACACACCAGTTCGGATCAGCGTACTCCGAAGAATCGACACTTCCTGACCGGAACCAGCCAAGCCGAGATTAGGCTCCAATTCCGAGCGCAGCAGACCGATGACAATTTTACTGCGGCTATTCAGAGAATTCGCGGTCAGATGATTCTTGTTTACTGCCTCGTTGATGATAACAGGGGTATTGAAGTAAAGACTGCCACAAATCGTAGACAGCAAATCGGTCAATGCAGCCTTACGGACAATCTGCTTTTCCTCACCCTTGTAAATATAGGTAGCTGCTCTTTTCTCCGGGTGAGTATAATCGCTGATATAGTGGTTGATGATTTCACGGAGATCTTCGTAAATTACCTCATATTCATCAAAAAGAACCTTGTCAGATGCCGCTAGTTCCTTCAGCGTTTCCACTGCTTTGTATTCCCGAACAGTAAAGTCAATCGGAACAAATTTGCGAGGAACAATAAATACACAATTCGAGCAATATCTGCTGGTTTGCTTGATAATGTCTGCGATTCGACCGATTGCTTCTTTGCTGTGGGGGATAACCGCATATACGATGCCATCTGCTTCAGTATTCAGCTGCTTTGCCTGCCAGTTAACATCTTCCGTGACCTCCGATTCATCAATGAATGTAAAGTCAAAGTATCGGGTGACTTCTTTTTCATCGTTGTAGCGAAGCGGATAAATGCAGCTGTCAAAATTCGATGCGTTCAGAACCTTTTTGACAACCGTGCTGCTCTGCTGAGACGCAATCGTGTCCTTGATTTTTGCTTCAATATCAACGCCGGAGCTTTCCTTCAGCTGAAGATAGTCATTGCTGCGCTTGAGGTAGATAACATACTCGTCATCGATCAAATTATTTAATGCCCGCTCGATTTCAGGAACAGGATACTGGATGGAGTAAATTCCAATCAATTCATTTTTTGTCGGAGTGAGCTTTTCAAACTGCTCCAGCATATAAATCAGGGATAGGGTCTTTACAATTTTTTCCTCTAGCGAGCCATCGTCGAGTTGATTCAGGATAACGCTGGTCAGGAAGTAAATATCATGCAGGGTTCCGTTTGCGATTTCCTTCTTGAACAGTGGCTCAAAGTAATCATAAATCTGATCCGGCGTAACTACTTCAAACGAAGTATCATCGTACTGCTTTAAGAACGAAGGCAGCGTTGCCGGCCCATTCGAGGACAAAAAGGTAAAGAGGGTACGCTCATTCTGGGCTACACGCTCAGACAATCTCGGCAGAACAAACGTAGACACCGGATGAAGCGGATAGCAGGCTTGAACTGTACGTTCAATATCTTCAGCCTGCATATCTGCAAAAATTCGATGCGTTGCATATCGTTTTGCTAATTCAGCGAACTCTTTCTGATGGTTCTCTTTGAACTGATTCCATAAATCAGCTTTTTTCTGAATGACCGTTGCGATAATTTCGTATGTCTGCGTAAAGTTGTTGTTTAGATGAACATGAGTGAACCGCTCAGAAACACCGCGCCAGCCATCGACTTTTTGCTTTGGCAGTCGGTCAATATAATTGGCAATTTCCTTGTGGGAAATCAGCATAAGGTGCATCTGACTTGTGCCACTACGATTACACTTTTCTGCGAAATCCTGAAGCATCTTTGTGTCGCTGACAGATGCCTCCGAGATATTGGCTTCAAGGTACTTGCTGAACTCATCATATATGACATATACACCCGTATAACCGAGAGGCTTCAGTGCCTGAACCACGCTCTCATACAGTTGTACAACATCAAATCCAACAAAAGGATTAAATGTGCTGCCTGCTGTCAAGCTAGGATAAATGCGTTCAAACGCCTCATACGCTTTGATGTCATAATCTTCCAAGCGAGAGATAAACGAAGGCAGGGTATCAGAAATTTTATCCTTGAACTGCTGATAGGTATCAGGAAAATCTTTTTTCCAGCGTTCAATAACAGAAATAGCCGCCTTATAATTCGTTTCCGGCATGATGTCCAGCAGATCATTTTCCTTTAATGTCTGCTGAAGTGCCAGAAGAAAAGCCTGCGTGAGGCTTGTGTTGCTGCCAGTAATGATAACGGGCAGCAGCTTGTTGTTGCTCTCATAATAGTTCTGGATGAGTCGATTCAGCTTGTCACGCTTCTGGACTGCCGGCATCAGCTTTTCAAAGAGGCGCAGATCTCGCTTCATCAGAAGGGCGAGAATCGTCAAAACAATATGAGATTTTCCCTTGCCATACGCGCCGATCAGAACGCGCGACCGATCTGTAGATGTTGGCAGAGTACTCTGTAAAATATCCTCCATCAGCTGGAGTGCAGACTGTGTAGGAATATAGCTTTTTAATTTATCGTCTGCGTGAAGGTCATAGGCAATATTTACGGAATACTGAAAACCTTCCGCTACCGAAATCATTTCACTCATTAAACTTTCCCCTTAATCAATTTTGGAAATGCACTCGTAGTATTTATCTACACATTCTGTAAAAGAGTAACACTGCTCAAGACGGATAACATCAAGACCTGCGGTGCGAATGATCTTGACCAATCTCATTTTTTCGACCCGATGAAGTGCATCCAACATAGTAATCGCATCCAGATTGAATGTTTTACCAATGTTGCTTTTTGCGGTAAGCAGCTCATTCAGACCAATTTCAGTTCGTCCCTCTGCTTGATCGCACATAACGGCCATCAAGACCCACGGATGGAGGGTTTCTGGCATTGAAATAGACTTCCGATAGGTTTTCTTGCTTTTATCCAAAATATCCACAAGTCCAAGTTCACCCAGCGGACAGTCGATATTGTTTTCAGGATTAACTCGTGTCGGGCTTGTCTTATAGCGCGGAAGATAGGTGTTGAGGATGCAGGCAAAATCATCTGACATAGAGCGAATGGCAACAGATTCGCCATTCATGGACACATAATTCTGCAAAGCAGAAACGAAATCCTCCTTTGTAAATTCAGACATATTGAATTCGTTGAAGAAGAAATACCATGCAGTTGCGTCCTCTTGATTTTTGGAAAGCATATAGTGCAAAAGATACAGCGTACCGTATTCTTCCATGTAACGGTCGTTCTTGTAAACCTGTGTTCCAAAATCCGTGAACTTCTGAATTCTTTTTTTGTTTTGAATCGCTTCTTCCGTAAGATTTGTTGCTACAAGCCAGTAGCGGAGAGCCTTTACCATGTTAGAGCCGATGCCAAGAACATCCATCGGATTCTCATCTTTTGCAACAAAGACATCTGGTTTCGTCTGGACAGCTTTCATTCCTTTGCTCAACCATCCTTTTCGGATGAAAAAGGTATCATGTGCTCTAAATTTCATGGCTAAAATTCCCGCCTTATCATTTTGTTTTCAAATATTTGTTCATCATACATCCGCCATCTAGGTATTTAGGGGTTACGCACATTTTGCAATGAACGCATTTGGCAGGATTGATGTAATAGTAATCTCCGATGATTGAAATCGCTCCGGCTCTGCAAAGCGATTCGCATTTCAGGCATTTTCGGCAAGCATTAAACTTGCGAATCTGATAACCAACCATCCGTTGCAGGTCATCGTGGTCTGCAACATTCATTGTACGCACTTTTACCGCATACTCATATCCATCATGCGTAAAGGGTTGAATCGAAAGGATGGGGACATTCGTTCGCACATCCAGAACGATAGTTTCATTCAGAAGTTTTTGACCGAGTTCAGGTGCCACCCGACCGAAAGGAACGAACATCCCAATCAGTTCGTCATCATAGGGGCGAACAAGTCGATAAATCTTCGCATGATCCTCTGCTGTGCAATTCGTGAATTTAATCTTCACATCACCGGCAGTTGCCAGACCGTTGCCGCCCTGACGCGCCTTCCACTTGCCAGAGTCAACGTATTCCTCGGCATCCGGCTTTCCAATTTTCTTTGCAAAGCGAACCAAAAATTCTCGCCATGCCTTTGATTTCTCCGGCATATAGATTCTGGACAAGAACTGTGCGCGTTGATTGTTGTTCGGGCAGCACCAGCATCCCACACGGTCATAGCCCAAGCGGTATGCGTAATTGAAATCTATCTTTTTGCTCAAAATGTACAGCCAAATATCAATATCTTTCCAGAAGAAGATGGGAGATGCAACCGTCTGTTTTTGGATTTTAACAGACTCCGCATCATCCTCGATACGATTATACTTGCTGCGGCTGACAGATTCTGCTTTGCGGATACCATAAAAAGTCAAAATCTGCTCATTACGGAACAGACTGTTTAGTGTCCGCGTAATAGGCCCTGTTTTGAACATTGAGCAGCACCAGCGCATCATCCGGGCGGGTGGCCCAATGTCCTCGCAGACATCTATAAAGTTTTGCTCCTCATTTTTTGCCACCATAAAAATGGCATGAGGATGATTATGGCGATAGCGTTCAGCATATTCGCCAGTCGTAGGAAATTCCAACGTCGTGTTGCCGAAAATATGAACAATACTGGATGTTCCCAGTGCGTTGATTGCCAAATCTGCCGTGACAGTGGAATCCTTTCCTCCAGAAAAGGACACGACCAGCCGTTCCTCATCAAATTTGGAAGCAGCATTTCGCACGAACTCAGATGCTTCATCAACAAGATAATTCAAGCGGTTTCTGTTTGCTTCACAGAACCGTTCTGCGTAAACATTGAAGTATTCGTAGCTGTTTTCGCCTTTATATTCTTCCAACTGCTTTGAAAGCTCGTCTGTGTCTGCTTTTTCAAAGAACTTTGCGGGAAGTGCCACGCGCTTACCATCAATATAATAGCTGCTGTTCGCTGCCCAGACAGACTTCTGCATATACTCATAGGGCTTTTTTCCCAGCAAAAGCTCCAGCAACAGACGTTCCTCCGGGAATACAGGACGCAGATCGGCAGACAAATACTTCGTCTTATGGCCGCAAAGCGGGCAAAGTCCCTTATCCGCTTGCGTGGTTGTATTGATAACTGGCACTTTACATTCTGGGCACCAGTACACCTCAACAGGAATATCTTCAACCGTCTTGCTACCGCAGATCGGGCAGATTGGGTCATTCGTTTCGATGTTGCAGTTCTTGCACCACATCTAAATTCTCACTTTCATTTTAAATCCGCAAAAGATTACAGGTTTTCTTCAAGTATCCTAAGAGTCTTTTTTGTGTTGAGTTTGCGCAGAGCTTTCGCTTCGATTTGCCGGATTCTCTCACGGGTAACTGAATACTTCTGACCTACTTCTTCGAGAGTAAAAGGGTTACCATCAAGTAGACCATACCGTAAAATCATAACATCCTTTTCGCGTGGTGTTAGCGTTTCCAACGCTTTATTTAAGGCTTTAGTCTGCTCATGCTGTTTCAAATCAGCGGAAATTTGCTCTAGGGCAGAGGTTGTAGTCGGTTCTTCCTCGTTCTCGGCTAATTCTGAAAGAGAAATTTCGCTCATGGACATCCGAATCATCTCCTGAATATCTGGAAACGATATGTCTGGAAATATTTCCTTTATCTTTTCCTTTTCGTATTTGCAGCACGGGAGATCATTGCACCTGACACAACCATCTTTTTTCAACTGCAAATAGACAGGTGTCCACCGCTCTTTGACATGGACGGGATAGTACACTTCCTTACATGGCAAGGGCATCTCACGATTGATGACCTGCATCATGTAGTATGAGATGAACGAACCGATGGAGCCGTCTGTATCTGGATCATATTTATCAACCGCAGTCACTAGCCCAATGCAGGCGAGAGAAAACGCGTCCTCGAATTGTATGCCATATCTTTCGACAAACGACACTGCAACGCGCACAGCGAAACGAAGGTGCATTTCAATAACACGTTGGCGCGCATACGAATTTCCATCTACGACCTGATATTTTAGTGTGTCAAATTCTCCTCGTTGCGGCGGAAGTATGGATTTTATTGAGTCAATAATGCCTTGAGATTCCGGGGATAAAGCGATTGCTTTCTTGTATGTTTCTTCATAATCGCTTTGAGCGTAATCATAAGTTTCTGCTGCGCTTGTGCTGACCGTGTCTTTTATAGCGGGAGCCTCATCATATACCAAGACACCCTTTGACACCAACGCCGAGGAAAGCCAGTCGATGTCCATTAGCGAAAGATCGTCACCCTCATCAAGGATGTCATCGGTCAAAACATATCCTTGCCTCTGTGCCAGAGCTATTAAATTGGAAAGTGCGGTATCTCTGCTCATTGTGTTATCCAATCCAACATTCCGTAAACGAGCAGCACTATACCTGAAATCTGCGGCAATCCGATCAGACACATACCATTCTGCCCATGAAAAGTAATGTTTGCTTGTGAATTTATAATTTATTTCGTCAGATGTGTTCTGTTAATCAATTGTTATTGTACACTTTTCCATATATAAAATCAATGTGCTACTGCCACAAATCTTTAGCACCACCTTTGTGGCAGTGCGTGTTGACACGATACGGTCTGTGTATAAAGGAAGCACTCTAAAAGGGTGCGTAGCGTGTGCAAGCAGGGCGTTCGTATATACAAACGCCATTTTTGCGTTGCAAAATGCTTGTTGGGATAGTCCCAAGCCCTTTGTGTACTGCATCCGCTGGATGCAGGCTGCGCATTTGTGCCAAATGCTTCTATAACGAAAAAGAACGCCGAGGACTCTCCTCAAGATGGGAAGAATCCTCGGCGTTCTCTGTTTATCGAGCCAGCATGTTTTCCTTGGTAGTCTTTTCTTCTGCGAAAAACATTTCCACATTCTTCTGTGCTTTCATCAATTCCTGCATCTCATCCCGTTCCTTGCGGTAGGCCGGATAAGCTGCTTTCTTCTGAGAGAGCAGTGTGGAGTATTCTGCATTCAGCTCTTTTACCTTTGGCAGCTTTTTCAGTCCGGCTTCGTCAAAAGCGGCTTTTGCTGCCCGGTGCAGGGTAATCTGCTCCCGATGTTCTTCCAGAAACTTCTTGCTGTACCCAGCCTTACGGTAGGCATCATACACAGGTCTTGTTTTGGCGTAGTTGACGATGTGTGCCCGCAGGACGGCAATCTCCGCCATGCGCTGCTCTGCGGCCTTGATGGAATCGCCTAACTCATGGTATCGAGCAGTTGCCGCATCCACTCTCTCCTGCATTTCTTCGATGCTGCCGATCTTGTTTTCCTGCAGGAAGATCAGGGTCTTGGACATCTCTTTCAGATTGTAGCGTTTTGCCCACCGTGCATAGCCTTCGCTTTTGCCCTCGGAGAGTTTTGCCTGAATGTCCACCAACAGGTGGAACGGCTGCTCTTTCGGTGGCTGCTTCTGATACGGGCGGTGTTCGGATTCTCCGGCAATGACCGCCTTGATTTCATCTTCACTGTATCCCGCGCCCAGTGTCCGAAAACGGATAAAGCGTTTCTGCCGGCTGCCTTTGACGGAGGTATGCTTTCCTCGCTTGATTTCATAGCCTTGCTGTTCCAACTTTTGAAGAAAGGCTTCAAAGTCTGCGGGCTTCTCGTTCAGCAGGATGTTGTCGATTACGGCGCACAGCTTATCCCGATTACTTTCTCTGGGTGGATAAAGAGTGCGCTTCTGCCGCTCCCGGTACGGCTTGATTTCAATAACGGACAACTGATGTTCCAGACAAATCAAATCACTCAGTCGCTGCACCGCAAGCCCAGACAACAAAAAATCCCGGAATTTCCGGGTGCTATCCAGTGCAGTAGAATTGTAGATGATGTGATTGTGAATGTGTTCTCGGTCGGTATGGGTCGCAACGATAAAAGCATACTTGCCCTTGGTAAACCGCATGGCAAGTTCATAACCGACCTTGTTGGCTTCCTCGGCGGTGATCTCTCCGGGCTTGAACGATTGCCGAATCTGATAGGCAATCACATCATTTTTCTGCCTGCGCCCGGTCATCAATTCATACTGGCGTTTGGAGAGCATAAATTCTTCATCGACCGTCAAAGGACTGCATTCGTAACTGCTGACCAATTCGCCCTGCTGTGTCTTGTCCGGGTTCTGGGCGTAATCCGTGCGGCTTTTCAAGCAGGTGGCAACGGATTTTCCCTTGTTTTTGTGCAGTGCAATCAATCGGGTTGCTGCCAGTTCTACCACCTCCCGGTAAAAAGAAAATACCGCACAATGGCGGCATATAGATTTTATAATTCGGCAATCCAGCCGCTGAACCATTCCACGGCCTCCACAATGACCGTTCCGGCAGTGATGAGCAGGAAGCAGCCGAACTCTGCCACCAGCAGAATCAGGAACTGCGTCCACTCACGGCAGTACAGCGTATAAAGTCCACAGCCGAAAATATACATCATCGGCAGTGCAAGGATGAAAGCCGACAGATTCAGCGTCCACCGCAGCATCAAAGCCAGAAACGCACTCGCCAGAACCAGAGGGAGTAGAAGAATCTTTACCATGAACCTCATTGTTGACACCGCCTTTCTAGGTTCAGTATATAGAAGATTCCGCGCACCGTCAACGATGCCGAGCAATATGTACCCCACAGCCGGAGCCGTGGGGCAGGGTCAAAGGTCAGCCAGCCGGGAAAGAATCTGCTTGCCCATAGAGATCAGCTCATCGAGCCGAGTGCGCAAGTCCTCCAGATCAGCGGCGTAGACCTGACCGCTTTCGTTGGCACATTTGGCATACTGGTTGAGGTTGTTGCTGCACATCTGGAGCAGATACGCCATGCGGCGCAGTTCTTTCAAGTCCAGATGCAGGCAGTAACCATCCAGAGCCATCTTGCGGATATAGGCACTCAGACTGCGGATACCCATGCCCAGCATTTTCTCATAGATGCGGTTCTTCTCAGCTTTTGTGGTTCTCAGGATGATGACCTCATCCCGCTTTTCTTTCATCGTGCATCACCGTCCTTATCATAATAGCTACGGAACGGTTTGACAGGCTCCGGCTTATCCGATTTTTCCTCCAGTGCCGCCAGCACCGAGGGGCGGCGAGGTGCATCCTCCTGTTCTTCCTCATCCTGTTCCGGGTCGTGGCTCTTTTCGTCCACATCCAACTGGGCGTTCAGCTCTGCAAGCCGTGCGGACTTCTCCGCCAGTTCTTCCTCCTGCGGGAAGGGCTTTTCTACCTCGATCTGCGCCGCCGCCTGCTGCTGATGCAGGGTGGTCAGCTCGTTCTCGGCGGCGGTGATGCGCTCCGGGAAGCTGTTCAGGGAATTATCCAGACGGATGATATTGCCCAGTGGGTCAGTGCCCAAGGGAACCGTGTACTTCCTCCGCCCTTTCAAGAGTGCCTGATACTCCGTGCGGAAAGCATCGAACCGCAGGGAAAGTTCAAAGCCCCGGTAACTGCCGATCACTTTTTCCTCGGCGTTGGGCAGTTCCGAACAGGCAAGCACCAGCCGTTCACCGGCGGTCTTTTTCTCGTCGTAGGCAACGCCCTTGATGGTCATACCGCAGAACTCCTCCTTGCCCTGCGGATGGGCGGCGGCAAGCTGTGCGTCCGCTTTCAGCCCGGCGATGTGGGCGTTCGTTTCCTGAATATCTGCCGGGAATTTTGTCAGCAATTTGTCTTGCAGACGGAATTTCTGGCTCTGGTGGTCGGCTTTCAGCACCTTCAGCTTTGCCACCTGTACATCCAAGTCCATTTTCTCCTTGATGAGCGGATTTCCGGCACACAGTGCTTTGATTTCCGCATAGGAAAGCGCCTGCTCGTCTACGTCCTCGCAGGAGCGCACCGGGGATTTGGAAGTCATGATTTGGCTGATGAATCGCTGTTTATTCTCAAGAGTCTGGAAGAGGTAGCTGTCAAATGTCCCTTCCGTGACGTAATTGAACACCTTGACTTCCTTATTCATATTGCCCTGCCGGATGATGCGCCCATTGCGCTGGGTCATGTCGCTGGGCTTCCAGCCCACGTCCAAGTGGTGCACCGCCACAAGCCGCGATTGGACGTTGGTTCCGGCTCCCATTTTCGCCGTACTTCCGAGCAACACTCGCACATCGCCGGAGCGCACTTTGGAAAAGAGCGCTGCCTTTTTTGCTTCGGTGTCGGCATTGTGGATGAACTCGATCTCGTTTTCCGGCACACCGGCGGCAATCAGCTTTTTGCGAATATCGTCATAGACGTTAAAATTGCCGTCGTTTTTCGGGGTGGAGAGGTCGCAGAACAAAAGCTGGGTCAGCTTCTGGTCTTTGCCCTCCTCCCAGATTTTCAGCACATTCTGCACACAGACGTTTAACTTACTGTTGGGGTCATCCGGCAGCATGGGGTTCATCAGGCGAACATCCAAGCCAATCTTTCTGCCATCGTTGGTGACGCAGAGCATATTGTCCACAGACGCATCCACCGTGCCGGAGTGAATCTCGGCGGCACGCTTGCTCAGCTCCTGCACCATCTCCTTTTGGAGGTCGGACGGCTTTGCCACCACCGTTTCAAACTTTGCCTCCGGCACAGGCAGATGAAGCTGGTCGGCAGTCTTGATGTCTGCAACCTCCTTGAACATGGACATCAGCTCCGGCAGGTTAAAGAACTTGGCAAATCTCGTCCTCGCCCGATACCCTGTGCCTTCGGGCGCAAGCTCGATGGCTGTGGTGGTCTCGCCAAAGGTGGATGCCCAGCAGTCGAAGTGGGTCAGCTTTTTCTGCTGGAGGGTACTGTACTGCAAATACCGCATGACCGTGTAAAGCTCGGTCATACTGTTGCTCACGGGCGTACCCGTGGCGAACACCACGCCGCGCCCACCTGTGATCTCGTCCAGATAGCGGCACTTGCCGAATATATCGCTCGATTTCTGGGCTTCCGATGTGGACAAACCAGCGACATTGCGCATTTTTGTGGTTAAAAAGAGGTTCTTATAAAAATGCGATTCGTCTACAAAAAGTCGGTCAACGCCCAACTGCTCAAAGGTGATAACATCGTCCTTTCTCGCATCGGAGCGCAGCTTTTCCAGTTTTGTTTCCAGCGTCTTACGGGTCTTTTCCATCTGCTTGATGCTGAAATTCTCGCCTGCATTGGCTTTCAGTTCTTCGATGGCGGCAAGCGTTTCATCGATCTGTTCCTGAATAATGCGTTCCTGCCGCTCATAGGAAAGCGGAATCCGCTCAAACTGGCTGTGACCGATAATGACCGCATCATAATCCCCGGTTGCAATCCGGGCGCAGAACTTTTTGCGGTTGGCCGTTTCAAAATCCTTTTTCCGCGCTACCAGCAGCTTTGCATTGGGGTATAGGTGCAGGAACTCCGAAGCCCACTGCTCCGTCAAGTGATTGGGAACGACAAATAGGCTTTTCTGACACAAGCCAAGGCGTTTTGCTTCCATTGCGGATGCCGCCATTTCAAAAGTTTTTCCTGCTCCTACCTCGTGTGCCAACAGCGTATTACCGCCATAAAGCACATGAGCAATGGCGTTGCGCTGGTGTTCCCGGAGGGTGATTTCCGGGTTCATACCGACAAGG
>OLSA01000434.1_pt1 | contig 37192 bp, 28 predicted proteins | sample 1672731 | NCBI WGS metagenome assembly OLSA01 (sample SAMEA3136718, study PRJEB25190) | human gut metagenome | biome: human gut; feature: human-associated habitat; material: faeces | place: Austria | collected 2013
TTAAACATAAGGGGCTGCGGCCCCTTATCAACCCTGGGGTTTTTTGACAGACTGAAATGCCGCAGCCCATTTGGACTGCGGCCTTTCTCTTTATCATTACAGTGTGATCTCGTGCGCCATTTTATCGTCTTCCAGCTTTACCCCACCCCGGCTTTTTCCGCTCAGGTGCAGTATGTATACTGCTTCGCCGTATCTGTATTTCACAGTGTACTCCTCAAATGGCACCGTAGGCGCTATGCGCAGCGCATCCTTTTCTCGCCTTATGCCCAGCATATCCTCAAGGCATATCTTATACAGCCACGCTGCGGCCCCCGTATACCACGTCCAGCCCGCCCGTCCAGCATTGAGTCCGGAATACACGTCCCCCGCCACGGCATATGGCTCCCCCTTGTATTTTGCCGCCTGCGCCCGCGTGAGCGCGTGGTTTATGGGATTCAGCGCGTCGAACAACGCAAGAGCCTTCTCTCCCATGCCCAGCTTGCAGCAGGCCTGCACTGCCCATACGGCGCCGTGTGTGTACTGTCCTCCGTTTTCTCTCACTCCGGGAATATAATCCTCGATATACCCGGGACGCTGCCAGCTTTGCCCTGTAAATGGCGGCGTGAGCAGCTTTATCATGCCCTCCTGATCGTCGTAAAGCATGCTGAGCATTGAGTTCACCGCCTCGTCGGCATGTTCACCGCCGCATATTGCCGCCCAGGCCTGGGATATGCAGTCTATCTCGCAGGCAACGTTCCCCTTTGCGCCAAGAGGTTCGCCGCTGCCGTAATACGCCCGCCTGTACCACGCGCTGTCCCATCCCGCCTGCTCTACGCAGTGGCGGAGCTTTCTGGCCTTTTCGGCAAAGCGCTTACCGTCCGCTTTCTTGCGGCAAATTTCGGCTAAGCAGCACATTTTGTCCAGTACGTCCAGCAGGAACCAGCCCAGCCATACGCTTTCGCCGCCGTCGCGGCCCACCTCGTCCATGCCGTCGTTCCAGTCACCGCCGCCCATAAGGGGCAATCCATAGCTGCCGAAGCCTATGCTATCCACCGCCCTTACGCAGTGCTGATACAACGTCTCCGTGTATGATGAATCCGCAAAGTCGTCGTATAGGTCCTTTGCCCCGCCGGGTATCTCCCTGCCCTCAAGGTAGCTCACCTGCTCGGTGAGTATGCTTTGATCGCCCGTCAGGTGAACGTACTCCCACAATACATAGGGCAGGAACAGCCTGTCATCGGTTATGCGGGTTCGCACGCCCCGGCTCGGCCAATGCCACCAATGCAGCACGTCCCCTTCCCTAAACTGCTTTGAGGCGCAAAGCAGTATATGCTGTCTGGCCCGCCAGGGTTCTGTCTGCATCACGGCAAGCATATCCTGCAGCTGATCCCTGAAGCCCACCGCGCCGCCGCACTGATAGTAGCCGCATTTAGCCAGCACCCTTGCGGCAAAGGCCTGATACAGCAGCCGCCCGTTCATCATGGCGTCCATGGCTGCGTCCGGGGTGTGTATCTCAACGCCGCTCAGTCTCCGCCTCCAGAGTGCCTTTACAGCATCAAGCGCCGCGTCCGTGTCCTCATTCAAGCATTGCCGTATCTCGTCCTCGCCGCCTTCGCCCAGCGCGAACACCAGCCGTATCTCCTCCCCGGGGGCAACGTTCACCTCGCTGCGCAGGGCGGATGCTCCGCTCCGGCTGCTATCGCCAGTCAGTGCATCGGCGTCCCAGCCCCGGCCGAATATAATCTCCCTGTCAGAGCACTTTTCGGCTTCACCATTTACGATGGCAATGTACGCCGCCTCGTCGTTGTCCTTATCCAGCAGGTTCCTTGCGCATATGCCGGATTCCGTCGGGTATGCGTATATGCCCTGCCGCCTCTGAACCGGCCCCAGCGCCCACTCCACTCCGTACATTATACTCAGCTCCCGCCTTGAGCTGCCGGGATTGGCTATACTCAGCACCGAGTATTTTACGTTGAGCCGCTCATGGACGAACACCGTAAGCTTGGTTTTAAGCCCGCAGTCTCCTGACAAAAACTCCGAATAACCGTAGCCGTGCCGTATTATGCGCCGCCCCTGCATAAGGCTCGCAAAGGGCGAAAACGACTCGCCGCTTACCGTATCGGTTATCAGGATGAACTCCCCCTGCATATCCTCGGCTGGGGAATCGTACCACGGGGTAAGCTTATGCTCCCGGCTGTTTCCCCGCCATGTATGCCCGCCGCCCCGTTCCGTAACTATGCAGCCGAAGGTATCGTTGGCTATCACGTTGCACCAGGGCATAGGCAGGCTTTGCCCCGCCTCAAGGGTGATGACGTACTCTCCGTTTTTATCAAAGCCCCCGAGGCCGTTATCGAAGCTCAGCTCCGGCCGCCCTATGTCTATGCTGCCATGCTTATAGCCGTTATAACTTCGCATCTCCGCCTCCCTCCTGGCAGAGGGGGCAAACTGCCTGTTCAGGCTGACGCCCGCCCTTATCTCCACCATAGCGGCGCAGCGCAGGGCAGCCTCCTCCCCCTCCTTCAGCTCAAAGCCGTTGATAAGGTGCGCCCTGCCGCAGCTTATCTCCTCTGCCATTATGGCCGCCATACGCTCCCGCAGCTCGTTTCGATATTCGTTCGGGTAGCGGCCCACCGCGATAATGTCCACGGGCAGCAGTCTTTTTGCCATGTATTTCGAAAACTCCATAAGGGAGCGCAGCAGCCTTAGCTCAGTAATGCGCTGTATTTCTACCAGCAGCACAGGTCTGTCGCCGGATATACCGTGCTTCCACAGTGTTTCCGTCCCCCCGGACCCAACGGCGCCGTACTTTATGGGTATCTCCAGCAGCAGCCTTGCCGCGATCCTTTCAAAGAGCTCCGCCTTCCCGTATTCCGTAGCCGTCTCCCTCAGCAGCCCGTCAGTCTGCGCCTCGCTCATGGCGAAGCAATCGTTGAGCCGCCCCTGAAGCTCGCGGCAGTCCTCCAACGCCCGCTCCTCGCTCTCGGCATAACCCATGATAAACCACAGCTCCTGTCCCTCGCCGGGAGCTACCGTCACCTCGCTCCGCGCCCCGAAATACGGCAATACCGGACATTCGGCGTTTTCTGTTTGCAGCATTGGCTGCATCATGGCCTGCTCCGGTGTTTTCAGCCGCCCCAGCGCCTTTAGCCTGTCCGCACAGTAATTCACCTGTCCCTTTGATATCAGCCTGCCGTACAGCCAGCCCGCAGCCTTTCCCCGCTTTTCAAACAGCAGCGCGCCGTCTCTCATGTGGGCATCCACCTTCAGCCTGTTGAAGGATGGGTGAGCCGTATCCGCCGCCTGCGAGCTCAGGCACACGTCAAAGAACGCCCCCAGTTCTATATGTTTTTCCTCTGTGCCGGTGTTTTTTACGGTGATGCGCCGCACCTCGCCGTTCTGCCCGACTGCCGCGCATATCTCCATCCGGCAGGATATGCCGTCGCGGGCGTTATTGAATTCCGCCCTGTACGGGTAAAACACGGCTTCAGCGCCCCTTGCAACATCCCATGCATCGCTTCCGTTCCGCACCACCAGCCGTACGCCATTCCGGCCGCGTATATGGTCAGGCCGCCAGCGCGTAAGCATTATATCGCCGCACTTTGAAAAGCCGTCTCCGTCTTCGGTCACGAACAGCGTATAGCTGCCATTGGTCAGCAGCTGGCATTCGGGTATACTGTACCTTTCGCGTATTATACGCGGCCGCGCCTCCTTTCGTGCGCCGTTCCTCTGCACCCTGCTTTCAGCCGAATGCAGCGGTTTTATGCGTATGCCCCTGGCCGGAGCGCGTTCCTCTGTAAGTATTTCAAACGCGCGCATTGCAGGGTATGATATAAAGTACTTCTCTATCGCCCCATCGCACAGCGCGTTTGCTATGGCGCACATGCTCATGCCCTGATGATGCGCCATAAAGCTTTGCACTACGGCATGGTCCTTTTTCTGATCCGGCCGGCCCTCGGTATAGTCCAGCGCCTCGTACATGCCGTATGGGCCCAATCCGCCCTCCCCTGTAAGCCGCCTTATGTTTTCGCATGCGCCCCTGGGATCAAAGGCCAGGGCGAGCATCGTCGAATACGGCGATATTACCCTGCTGCGCTCCCGGCAGCTCATAAGGCTGAGTCGCTGCAAGCCGAAGGCACGGTACTGATAGTACATGTTGCGGTCAAATGCATAGTAGCCTGATTCGGATATACCCCATACGCCGCCATAGCGCTGCCGTTTCTGCGCCTTTACGGCGTTCAGGCAGCTGTTGTAAAGCAGCGTATCGGGTACCGCCCCAGTAAACAGCACCGGCATAAGGTACTCGAACATCGTGCCGCTCCAGGATACCAGAGTACCGCCCAGCACCGGCGCCATCTGACGCCCGAGCTTGAACCAGTGCTCCGGCTTTACGCTGCCGAGAGCCACCGCTATAAGGCTCGTCAGGCGCGCTTCCGAGGCAAGAAGGTCATACCACGAATTTGACAGCTCGCAGGCATCGCCATCGTATCCTATCCTGAAAAGCTTCCGCTCCGCATCGTAAAGCGCCGAAAAGTCCGTTTCCCTTGCCGCCCGTTCAAGGCGCGCCGCCGTATCCTCACGGCCGTATTTCTTAAGGGCCATTGAGCCTGTAATAAGACAGGCGCAGAAGTTGCCGCTGTCCACGGTAGAAACATACCGCGGACGCATCACCTCCAGCGTATCAGTTCTGTACCAGTTGTAGAGGTGCCCGTGCCACTTCTGCATTTTATCCACAGTATCCATTGTGCCGGACAGCCTCTTTTCCAGTTCATCAGCCGTAATAAGCCCCAGCTCCGCCGCGGACACCGCCGCCGCCATTGCCATGCCTATATTTGTGGGCGACGTATTTACTGCGGGGCGTTTTTCCGGCTCCTGTTGAAAGTTATCCGGGGGTATATATCCCCTGCCCTCTCCGGCAAATATCTCAAAAAACGCCCAGGTCCTTTCCGCAATATCCTCAAGCAGTTCTCTTTCGTCAGGTCTTGGTTTCTCCTTGGGGAGCCTCCTGTCCAGCGCCCATATTGCCGCCGGCATAGCTAACCACAGCGCGGCAAAAAGCGCCGCGATGGCCGGCGTTTTGCCCAGTATTGCACCCGCGGCCATGACTATGCCCATGACCGGGCATATGTACAGCGCGCCATAGTAGCCGTTTACTCCCTTTGGCCTTGAGCCGGTCTGAGCTGCGGTCTGCCATTCCAGCATATGCCTGTGGGACACCAGCATTCTGTAAAGCGTGCGCCTCTGGGCGTCCCCCGATCGCGCTGAGGCGTATGGCAGCGCCATTATGTCCAGCCCCGCCCGCGCGGCCGGCAGCAGCATGTCAGCCGCCATTCCCAAAGGATCGGCATTGCGGGTAAACGCCGCCCGAAACGGCAGCGTTATAAGCTCCGTAAAGAAGCCGTCGCAGAGGGCGAAAAGAGCCAGCGCTATATGCCAGCCCCCGCCGGTATACGGCATTAGCAGCACCGCATACAGCACGCTGGCAGGCAGCATGCACCTTCTCAGGTTATCAAATATCTTGCGCTTGGAAAGCCAGCTTAAAGGGTTATCCCGTTTCACCCCTTCCGCGTCCTTTACCCAGTCCTTCAAAAAGGGCAGCAGCTGCCAGTCGCCCCTGAGCCACCTGTGCTGCCGCTTCCACCAGGGTATGAACGCGTCCGGCTCGCTGTCGTATAGCGCGATATCCCCTGCGTAACCGCAGCCGCAGAAACAGCCCTCCAGCATATCGTGGCTCAGCACGGTGTTTTCGGGTATCCACCGCATGGCGGTATCCATGAATGTCCGTATGTGGAATATTCCCTTGCCGCCGAAGGAACCGCGGCCGAACACGTCCTGATAGAATTCAGGCGCTGTAGGAAAATAGCCGTCCACACCGGTAGAGCCCGATATTATCCTCGCAAAAAAGCTCTTTGCCGCGCCCTTCGATGTAGATGCCATGCGCGGCGCTATCATTCCGTAGCCCCGGCGCACCGTTCCGCCGAATATCTCCGGAGCGTTCAGAGGGTGCTCCATGCAGCCTATCAGCTCTGCTGCGGCTCCGGGGGGAAGTATGGTATCACTGTCCAGCGTTATGCAGTATTCTATACCCTCCGGCAGTTCATTTGTAATAAGGCAGAAAGGCTCCTTGTCCCCTTCACATATAAGCTTGGCAAGGTCGCATATGGCTCCCCGCTTGCGCTCCCGGCCCATATATATGCCATCTGCTGCGGCAAAGCTGCGTTGCCTGTGCAGGCAGTAAAACAGCGGTTCTCCATCCCCTGAAAGGTACTTTTTATTCAGCTGCGCCGTAAGCTCCCTTTCCATTCGCAAAAGCCCGCCCTCACCCTGTTCGCGCTCCTTTGGGCCGTCCTTAAAATCCCCCAGTACGGCGTAATAGCAGCCCTTGAGTCTGGTGGCGAGATAATGGTTCTCAACGTGCTCAAATACTGCCCTCAGGCCCTTTTCGTCTGTCACAAGCACAGGTATCACTATAAGGGTCTTATTGCCGCCGGTAAGGTTCTTCTCCGCAATCCTGGGTATCACCCGGCGCGGGCTGAACCTCAGCCACAGCCTTACGCTTATGCCGGAGGCCACCGTCCACGCGGGAATAATTGCCAGTATCAGCGGCGCTATGCCCGCCGTTGCTCCAAGCCATACGAGGAGCAGGGCAAGGGTTATATTGAAAATCTCGAATTTCCAGAGCTTTTTGTCCTCGCTGCTTTTCTTGAAGCGCAGGTCTGGCCTGAGTACGTTATAAAGCCGTTCCCTGCCCTCCATAAACAGATACCAACCCGCCTGACCCTCTTTTCCTTCTCCGCTCTGGGCAAGGCGCACTGCCTGCCGGGCTATAACTTGCTCCGCAGCCCCCAGCCGCATCGAAAGCCTTTCCACAGAGGCGCGGTAGTAGCTTCTGCTGCGTCCGTCCATCTTGCCGTATACCGGATCCCGTCTTAGCTCCCTGTCGGTAACGCTCAGGTCCTCAAAGGCTTTATTCCATTCCATACCGCCTATGCATCTGAGGCTCCTTATGACGTTATCCGCCCGCTGAGTGCTGCGCCGCCGCATCGCCGCCGCCTTGGCGCAAAGCCCGTCTATGCTCTTATCCTCCAGCTGCAGCTTTGCGTTTATCAGCTCCGCTATCCCTTCGTCGTGCTCCTTCATCATGCCATACAGGCATTCGCACAGCACCGGATCCTCCCCGAGACTCAGCCTGTCTATAATCGCCTCCCGCCGCGCCCGTTCCTTTATCCTCTCCAGCTGGGCAGCCGCGCTTTTTGCTGTTTCCATGGAATTCTCCGCCTCTAAGGCTCTTTCGCATTCCAGCGTAAGCAGCTTTACCAGCGCCGCATTGAGCATGTTGGGCAGCTCCGCCACCTCTGCCATCGTCAGCGGCGTTACGCTCTGATACGCCTCCATGAAGGCGTATACCGTAGCCTCGTCTATACGTCCGTCCCGTCTGCCGGCCATGCAGGCGGCTATATCGTATATCCGCGGGAGTCCCGCATGGCTGCCGTGCAGCAGCACCGGCAGGCGCCTGGGCCTTTCATCGCAGTCGTTCAATACTCGCTCAACTATATAAAAATCGCGAAACAATGCTTCGAGTGCGCCCCATTGCTCCTCCCTTTCCTGCATTTTTTTGTATATGGCAATAAGCGCCTTCCTGTCGGCGGTGAGCTGAAGCGAGCTTCGCCTGTTTTTTCTGGCGGAAAGGCCCGCACGAAGCTTCGCCTCCTCGCTTAGCTCGGTCTGTGAAAAGCAGCTCTCGTTTAATTCGTTATATGTCCTGTTTGGCAGCATTGTAGCCTCCCTGTGTTTTGCATGGTCCTTTTAGTATTGGCAGGGGGCTTAAAAATTAACATACAAAAAGCCGGACAGTGCCGGCCGTTTATTCGTAGTTGTGCTTTTTTTGTTACTTTTTATCTTCCTCGCTAAGGGATACTCCGTCCCGCGCCATGCGGTCGAGAAGCATCTGGTTGCGCAGTTCAAGGAGCTTGTTCTCCTGCTCCATGTGCTCCAGCTCTTTAACTATCTCGTCGAGGAACTGGTCCACCTCGACTATATCGTAGCCCCAAAAGGCTCTGTTGAATTGTTTTTCTATTATATCGCTCTTCTTCATGCTACCTCTGAGTTTTGCAATTGCAGCCCTGTGCGGGGATAACCCCCGCACAGTCTGAAATGCGAGCCTTTATCAGATCACGTCAACGTCGGTACGGTCATCGTTGCCGATAACGTCATAGTTGGTGGGAGCTACGACGAATATACCGCGGGAGATCTTGTAGATGGTTCCATCGAGTGCATAGATAGCACCCGCCATGAAGTCCAGTATGCGCTGTGCGCAGTCGATCTCAAGCTCTTCCATATTGACGATAACGGGTTTGCGGCTCTTAAGGTTGTCGATGATGTTCTGGGTATCCTCATAGCTTACGGGATGATACACCACCATCTTCATGGGCGCCGCCGTGGGAAGGCTTACCACGTTATTGCTGGCGGCGGTCTTTCTCCTGCCGCGGTTGCCGAGGCTGACTACGTTGTCCTCAGCCATAGACTGCTGCTCATCGTTGAAGTAATCTTCGTTGTACCCTTCATCGTCCACATCCTCGATGCCGATAAAGTCCATCAGTTTGTTAAGAATTCCTGCCATGTTGTCCTCCATTCAATTAAATAAAATAGATTGTTTAATTGGCGCTTGGAGAAAAACACTGTAGTAATTGTCAGGCTCGGGGCTCTCTGTCTCTACGCCCTTGCCGCAGCCGCCGGTCTTGCGCCGAATATGGCCGTTCCCACCCGTACCATGGTAGCGCCTTCCTTTATGGCCGATTTATAATCCCCGCTCATGCCCATTGAAAGCTCCCGCATATCCACGCCGGGAATACCCGCCGATGCAATATCCTCAAATAGCCTTCTCATAGAGGCAAAGTACATTCGCGCCTCCTCCTCTCCCACAGCAGGGGGCACGCACATGAGTCCCTTCACCCTTATGCCGGGCAGCTCGGAAATTACCGAAATTAAGTCCTTCAGCTCGTCCGGAGCTATTCCGCCCTTCTGAGCCTCGCCGCCGATGTTCACCTCGGCAAGCACATTCTGGGTTATGCCCGCCTTTACGGCAAGGCGGCTTATCTCTTTGGCAAGCTCCAGCCTGTCCACAGACTGTATAAGGCTTGCATTGCCTATTACATATTTTACCTTATTGGTCTGCAATTGTCCAATCAAATGCGCGTCAAGGCCGTTTTCTTTGAAAAAATCCAGCTTGTCCCTGAACTCCTGCGCCCTGTTTTCGCCCACATGGCGCGCGCCCGCGGCAACCGCCTCGGCTATGCGCCCCGTATCTACAAATTTTGTAACGGTTATGAGTTTCACTTCGCCTTCGCCTCGCCCACACTGAGCGCAGGCTGCCGCGATGTTTTCCATCACCGTCAGGTAATTGTCCCTTATGCTCAAAATACGCCACCGTCCTTTCGGTCTTTGCCGCTTATACCGCTACTTTTTATACCTCATGCCTTCTACGAGGCCATCGCCCGTTATCAGCGCCTTGTCGCCGTTTAGGGCTATCACCGTCACCGGCACGTCGCCGGTGCTTGTGGTTATGTAGCTCTCGCCGTTTTTGGATTTTACCGCAGCGGCATTCATCTCAAGGCCGGCAAGCTGGGCCGTCACCGTCGCCTTTATCACGCGGATGCTGAGCAGCTCGCCTATGTTTTCGGTAAACTCCAGCATATTGACTATGCCGCCGTCACACACCACAGGCTCCAGGGCGGTAGCCGTGTATGTTACGTCATTCATGCCCTCGAAGGTCACGGTATATGTCTGCCCACCCATAAGGCTCGCCCCCTCTGAGGGTGAGGTTATGAATGCGGCGTACCATTTGTTTGGATCTACCAGCCTGAACAGAAGGCTTTCGCTTGTGGCGGCGTTGACGCCGCTTTCGCCGTTGATTATCTTCTTTATGACGTCTGCGCTTACCACGTCCAGCTTTTCCCCGTTGAGCACCAGCTCATAGCCATCGAAATAAAAGCTCACGAGACCGGTCATCTTGGCGTTCACAGTGCTGGTGTACTCGGCTATCTGGGCCAGCTTCGCCGTTTCCTCGGAATAGAGGGAATTCAGCTCAACATCCGCCTGTACGGAATTTTTCAGGTATACGGTACGCTGGTTCAGCAGCTCCTTCAGGCTGCGCTCAAGCTCAAGCAGATCGTCCTCGCCGCCCTCTGAGACGTTGGAGGCTATCTTGCTTTTAAGCTCGGCTATCTGGCCGTTTACCGAGGTAAGCTCGGTGGACTCTATTCCGTCCAATATCGAAAGCTGCTTTTCGTATATCTTCTGCTGTATTGTAACGAGGGACTGGGCAAGCTCGCTGCTGTATCCCCATTTATACACCGTCGCCACAGGCACCTCGGCATTTACGCTGGCGCCCTCGTCCACAAGATGATCCACCATATCGAACTTGTCCACTGCTACGGTGCTCTCATTACGTATTATTACGGTCTCCGGCATCAGCTTTGCCTCCATAGTGGCGTTTCTGAGCGTACCGCCCCCGCCGCTGGGTATTATCAGCACCAGAGCCACCACTATGCCCAGCAGCACCAGCATGGTAAGGTAAAACCTTCCGCTGAACCTTACTTTTCTTCTCCTCGCCATCTGCGCTCCTTTTATATACGGCTTACGCCGTCTCGAATATCCTCTTTACTTCGGTTTCCCTCTTGTTTACCCTGCCAACGAAGGCCCCTGCCATCCTCTCCGTATCCAGCACCTTAGGAATGACGGCCTCCACGCTTTCCATGGTAACGCCCTCAATACGGCGAATAAGCTCCTCATCGGTGTATATCCTTCCTCTTAGCTCGCCGCGTCCCAAAGAGCTGCTGCGGGAAGCAGTGCTCTCAAGGCCTAAGAGATAATTGCCTTTCAGCTGCTGCTTGCTGCGGGCGAATTCTTCTTTGGTTATGCCGTCCTTCTTGACGGAATCTATCTCCCTGAGCATAAGCTCCACCACCTTGGCGGCCTGCTTTTCCCCGGTGCCGGCATAGAGGGTGAAATAGCCGGTATCCGAATAGCTCGTGGGGTATGAGTACACGGAATACGCCATTCCGTGCTCCTCGCGTATCTTTTGGAACAGCCTTGAGCTCATGCTTCCCCCAAGGGCGTTATTGAGCACCAGCAGCGCAAACTGCTCCTCGGTATCCCCTGGGAATCCGGGGAAGCCCAGGCATATATGCACCTGCTCTATGTCCTTTTCCACCGCCCTGAAGCGTTTTTCCTTTATGAGCTGGTTCTTTGGGGGTACGTAGCTGTCGCCCCGGCCCCGCCTGTCAAAGCGCTTATTCACCGCGGCTCGCAGCTCCTCCATCTTAAAGTTGCCCGCACAGGACACCACCATGTTCTGTGGTATGTACCGCTTGTCCATATATGAAAGTATGTCCTCCCGCGTAAATGCCCGTACTGTGTCCTGTGTGCCCAGTATTGGCCTTGCAAGAGGGCTGTCCCCGTATATGACGGCGCTCAGCGTTTCGTGGGCAAGATCCTCCGGGTCATCCTCCAGCATGAGTATCTCCTCGCACACGACGCCCTTTTCCCTTTCGATATCCGCAGGATCAAGGCTTGGGCGGCAGGCTATGTCGCTTAGCATGTCCGCCGCAAGGTCGATATTTTCACCCAGCACCTTAGCATAAAAGCAGGTGCATTCCTTGGCGGTGTACGCGTTTATGCTGCCGCCCACCGCGTCCATCTCCGCCGCTATGTCAGATGCGCTGCGGCTTTCTGTCCCCTTGAACACCATGTGCTCTATAAAGTGGGATATGCCGGATTCGGCGCCTGTTTCATACACCGAACCGGCCTGTATCCATACCGCCATGGATACCGAGCGGAATCCGGTCATCTCCTGAGCTATGAGCTTTACACCGTTTGGAAGCGTTTCTCTTACTATCACCTTTTGCCCTATTCCGATAGGCCCAGCACATCGCCTGTGCATGTAAGCCCAATTCCTTTCTCTTCTATCGCATTTATTATGCCGCCCAGCGCCTCCTTACAGGCCGCCGTAGGCCGAAGCAATATTATGCTTCCCTCAATAGGCTTTTCAGGCAGGCGGGAAAGTATGTCCGCGGCAGTGCCCTTGGCCGTCAGCAGGTCTATCGTCGAGGATACCGCTGTTAATTTCAGTTTTTTTGCTGCCAGCGTAGACGTTACGGTATTGCGCGAGCCTTCGTAGTATATCGCAGGCTCTGCGCCGCATATCTTCTTTACCGCCTCGTTGGCCCTCCTCACGTCTTTTACGGTCCAGCCTATTCTGCCATCCATGTCGGGATAATACCCCATGGAGGCTATCTCGTGGCCTTCTGCGGCCATGCGCATAAGCAGCGCGGGATTGTTTTCAGCCCATTCTCCGCTTACGGCAAACGTAGCCTTGACGCTTTTATCTTTTAGTATATCCAATATATCCGGTATGGCTGCCGCATTCCAGCTCACCGCGAACTGCAATGCAGCCCTTTCGCCGCTGCCACGATACTGAGGCGCCGAAACCGGCAGCACGCCGCCTGGCTGTGTAGCATGATACATCGCTATTATCAACGCCGCAAGGAAAATATTTGTCAACAATCCGCTTAAAAAGCTGAGTTTTCTGCGCATATGCCCCGTACCCCCCATGTAGACAATCTATGAGGGTACAGGCAGTTTAAGAACATACGCCTTAAAAATCAACGTGCGGGCGGAATAATATCCGCCCGCACACACAAGCTGTTTTATTATTTCTTCGCGTCGGGCAGGAGCTCCTTGCGGGTAAGGTCGATCTTGCCATCGGGCTTGATCGCTATGACTCGTACCAGTATCTCGTCTCCTATCTGAACCTCGTCCTCAACCTTCTCTACCCTGTGATTTGCCAGGCGGCTGATGTGCACCAGGCCCTTCTTACCAGGCTTGAGTTCTACCTGTGCGCCTATGGGCAGTATGTTCACTACCTTGCCGAGGAACACGCCGCCGACCTCTATATCGCGGCATATGTCGTCTATCATGCGCTTGGCGGCAGCTGCGGCTTCAGCATCGGGGGAGGCGATAAATACCCGGCCGTCGTCCTCAAGGTCTATCTTTACGCCGGTCGCTGCGATTATGCCGTTTATGGTCTTTCCGCCGGATCCGATTACCTCGCGTATCTTATCGGGGTGTATGCTGAACTGCATGATGCGAGGAGCATAGGGGGACAGGTCTGCCCTGGGCTCCTTGATGGTCTCTGCCATCTTGTCCAGTATGAACAGACGGCCCCTGCGTGCCTGCTCAAGGGCGCGGGTAAGTATCTGCTCATCTATGCCCTTGATTTTTATATCCATCTGAATGGCGGTGATACCCTCGCGGGTGCCGGCTACCTTAAAGTCCATATCGCCAAGGAAGTCCTCAAGACCCTGTATGTCGGTCAATACGGCGATATTGCCGGTGGAATCGTCCTTGATGAGACCCATCGCAACGCCTGCTACGGGCTTCTTTATGGGGACGCCAGCGTCCATAAGCGCAAGAGTGCTGGCGCAGATTGAGGCCTGTGAGGTGGAACCGTTGGAGCTTATTACCTCGGAGACCAGGCGCATGGCATAGGGGAATTCCTCCTCGGAGGGGAGCATGGGTACCAGAGCGCGCTCAGCCAGTGCGCCGTGGCCTATCTCACGCCTGCCGGGGCTGCCGACACGGCGTACTTCGCCCACGCTGTAGGGAGGCATGTTGTACTGATGCATGTAACGCTTGAAGGTGACGTCATCAATGCCGTCCAGCTCCTGTCCCTCGGAAAGGGGCGCAAGGGTGGCTATGGTCATTACCTGAGTCTGACCCCGGGTGAATACGCCGCTGCCGTGTACGCGGGGCAGTATGCCCACCTCGCTCCAGATGGGGCGTATCTCGTCCTGTGCGCGTCCGTCGGGGCGGATCTTGCGGTTGATTATCTTATCCCTTACGATTTCCTTAGTAAGGTTGTAGAGTATCATGTCTATATCGCCGGCGGAATCGGGATACTCCTCTGCGAAGTGCTCGATGACCTCCTGCTTTACCTGCTCGCTGCGCTCCTCGCGTACCTTGCGCTCAAAGGTGTCAAGCTGCCACTCCACCTTGTCTCTTGCGTACTCGCGTACCAGCTCAGTGAAGGCTTCGTCGGGATGATATATGTTGACTTCCATCTTGGGCTTGCCGCACTCGGCCGCTATGCCCTCGATAAAGGCCACTATCTTCTTTACTTCCTCGTGAGCCGTCAGTATGGCGTCAAGCATTTCCTTTTCGGAAAGCTCATTTGCGCCGGCCTCCACCATCATGACAGCGTCCTTGGTACCTGCAACTGTAAGGTTCAGCTTGCTCTTATGCCTCTCCTCCAGGGTGGGATTGATGATATACTTGCCGTCTACCATGCCGACCGCCACAGCGCCGGTAGGGCCTGCAAAGGGGGCTTCGCTCATGGCCAGAGCCGCGGAAGAGCCTATCATGCCCAGTATCTCGGGCTGGACGTCGGGATCCATTGACAGTACGGTAGCTATTACCTGAATGTCGTTGTAAAAGCCCTTGGGAAACAGGGGACGGAGGGGACGGTCGATAAGGCGGCTGCACAGTATGGCCTTTTCAGAGGGACGGCCCTCGCGCTTTATGTAACCGCCGGGTATCTTGCCCACGGAGTACATCTTTTCTTCGAATTCGATGGACAGGGGAAGGAAATCTACGCCGTCCCGGGGCTGCTTGGCCACCGTTGCATTGACCATAACCACGGCGTCGCCCATGCGGACGAATGCGCTCCCGCCTGCCTGCTCGCAGTACTTACCGGTTTCGATGGTAAGGGTCTTTCCGGCGAGCTCCATTGTGAATGTCTTGCCTTGCATGTTCATGCTCCTTTTCATTCTCTCTTATTATAAACCAATTTATTATACATTATTTGCCGGCATATGGCAACAATAAAAAGGCCCATCCTTTTAGGACGGGCCTTTAAAGTCGCCTGTTTTTATTTGCGCTTCTTACCCATTATGGCAGCGCCGGCGCCCGCGAGGGATATCAGCGCCATGCCTATTACGGACACATCGCCTGTCTTAGGTGTAGCCAGACAATTGTACCCGCCTACGCGGAAGGTAGTCCTGTAGTTCTGGCAGGGTACGCAGTTGCTGTAGCGGGTGCATACGTTGCCGCAGCCCCAGTGACCGCAGGGGTTGTTGTAGTAGCAGGGGTCATAGTACCAGTCGGGACGGCAGCTGTAATCCGTCCTCGTGTTGGTATAAGTCTGGCCGTTGAACTGCACGGTCGCGGTATATGTATAGTAGCCGCAGTTATTTATGCCGTTTCTTACTATGCTTGCCGTTTCGGGTTCGCTATGTCCGCAGTTGCGAGTGCAGGTAAAAGTCGCCTTTGCGGAGGTCAATCCGTACCAGCTCCAAGTGGGAGCGCCATAGCTGTGACCGAGGGCGGGGATTTCTACATCTTTGAGTTCGGTCTTACATTTTGAGCATTTGTATGTTGCCTTTCCTGGCGTTGTGCAAGTAGGCTTTACGGTATACTCGCCATCAGCAGGGACAGAGTGACCGAGCGCGGGAATTGGTCTTGTTTCTGTTGCATCACATATTGAGCAAGTGCGTTTTTCCGAGCCAACGGCTGTACAAGTTGCCGATGTTTCAACAAGCCAATCACTCCACTGATGGTTGTTAGTTTTAGGTATTTTTTCAGTTTTTTCCGTTTGGCATACAGTACAGGTGAATTTCATTTCCCCTTCTTCTTTGCAGGTTGCAGCCTTGGTAACCACACCGACATCCCACTGATGGTCGGGTCGGTTCTTATTTACTACATAAGTAACCCACTTACAACCTTCCTTGCTGCAAGTCCACTCTTGACGCCCATCAGCATTGCACGTTGCCGGTTCATAATTCACATTTTTAATCCAATCGTGAGGTTCAATGGCATTATACGTGCATCCTTCGTGTGAACATTTAACATTATGTTTTAAGTGTTTTTCAACGCCTTCACCAGTAATTCTCGAATAGACATAACTGTGCTGATGTTCAACATTTCCCTCTATTTCTTTTACAATATCATCTGAGCCTGTCTTTGTTTCTCCCGAACCGTTTTCTGATCTATCTGGGGAAGAATCCATACTATCTATTGTTGTATCCTGCCCAGAATTATTACTTCGATTCTCATTATTCTCAAACGTCTGAGCTTCCCCACCTTTTCCTTCCTCCGCCAGCGCAGGCACTGCGGCCAGCAGCATGGCCAGAGCCAACATAATGGCAAATAATCTTTTCTTCATAAAAAGGCCTCCCTCGCTTTTTGCTTTGCCAGCTTCTTTTCTAAGGATATTATACCCCTTTGCGTATGAATATACCAAAGCTAATCTGTGAATAAAATATAAATAATTCGGCGAATCGTGCCGTTCCCTGCAGGGCGGCGCAAGATGTTGTGCCGCATAAGAAAAGAGCAGCCTTAAAGGCTGCTCTTATGCTCACTCAATTACTTGCGCAGGCCAAGCTCGGCGCATATCTTGCGGTAGCGCTCGATGTCGGTCTTTTTAAGGTAGTTCTGAAGCCCGCGGCGGCGGCCGACCATCTTGAGCAGGCCACGGCGAGAATGGTGGTCGTTCTTGTTTTCCTTGAGGTGCTCGTTCAGGTGGTTGATGCGCTCGGTCAGCAGAGCGATCTGCACCTCGGGGGAACCGGTGTCGCCCTCGTGAATCGCGTACTTGGCGATGATTTCAGCTTTGGTCATTTTTACTTCCTCCATATTTTTTATAAATCGCCGGAAACCGAGTATTGCGCTTGGAGATGCGGAAAACACAGCCCCCGGTTCAAGGTCTTTTTATTTTACCACAGCGTCAATGCGTTGTAAATAGCTTTTTCAGCCTATCCTGCCTATAAACCGCAGCTTTTTAGGCCCATTTAAGGGCTCCTCCGGCTCGATGGAGCCATCGGACAAAACGCCGCATACGAGCCGCCTTCCCTCCGCCTCCGTAATGTACCTTCCGGGGGCTGGCAGCACGAGCCCATCAGCCACTTTAAGCACGGCGTGTCCGTTTTGCGACGTTTCCTTGCAGCTAAGCTCAAGCTCATGGCCCAGCATGGCGTTGGCGCCGGCTATGTCGCCGCGCTCTATGCAGGCCCGTATCCGGGTGCTGGATACCGGCTCCCCGCCGTACATCAGCGCGGGTATCTCGTATACCTCAAAGCCGTATTTCCCCCCAAGGCGGCGGAGCGTATCCATGTTCCCCGCCCCCCTGCTGCCGAAGGTATAGTTGAAGCCCGCGACGGCTGCGCCCATGCGGTATTTTTCCGCCATGTGCCGAACGAAGTCCTCCGGCTCCGTCGCCGCGAACTGCCTGTCCAGCCTTTCCGCCGCAACAGGGGCGAAGCCTTTCAGGGCGGCTATGCGCTCCCCGTCCGTCATTATCATGGAAAAGGACTTGCCGAACAGCCCCGCCGGATGGTTGGAAAAGGTGTATATAAGCGGATCCAGCCCTCTCCCTTCCGCCGCCGTGAGCATGGCGTTTATTATCTCCTGATGCCCCCTGTGTACCCCGTCAAAGGTGCCGAAAGCTATGGCTGTTTTATTCATTCTTCTTCCTGACCGAGGAAGGTGCATATATGCACCGCCTCGCCGTTTGATTTGGCTATTCCTAAAAATTTGCCGTTGCAGTATGCCCTGAGAGGGGTATCCTTTGGCAGTTCTTCTATGCCGGGACAGACCACCTCCGCGCCATGAGTCAGGAACCGTTCGCCTTTTTTGTTCAGGGTCATTCGGGCTTCGCCTATATGCATAAGCGCCTGCTCCATGGGTATGACCGCCTTATAAAGCTCGCCCTTTTCTTTAAGCTCCTTCAGCTCGTCTATTGTAAAGCTGCCGTCCAGCTCAAACGCCCCGGAGCGTGTGCGCAGCAGGAAGGACATGTGGGCAGGAACCCCCATGCTCCCGCCTATGTCGTGGCAGAGCGTGCGCACATATGTGCCCTTGGAGCAGACGATCTTTACGAGATATCTGTTGCGGCCGGTCTGTGATATGAACGAAAGCTCCGGCACGTTTATATCCCTGACCTTGCGCTCCACCTCAACGCCCTGCCGGGCAAGCTTGTACATCTTCTTTCCGTCCACCGAAAGGGCCGAATACAGAGGCGCGGTCTGCTTCTGGCGGCCCGTGAATTTGGGCAGCGCCTCCATGAGCATCTCCCCGGTAACTACAGCATCGGAGCGTCCTTCCGGCGCGCCGTAGGAGTCCTGGGTATCCGTAGCTATACCGAAGGTTATCTCGCCTATGTACTCCTTTTCTTTGTCCACAAGGTAATCAAAAAGCCTCGTCGCCCGGCCTATGCATATGGGCAGCACGCCAGCTGCGCCGGGATCCAGTGTGCCCGTATGGCCTACCCGCTTCATGTTGAATATATGCCGGATATCCGTCACCACGTCACTGGAGCTCATTCCCGGCGGTTTTAATACGTTTACTACTCCTTCCAGCATGCTTGAAGCTCCTTTTCGGCAAGCCGCACCGCTATCTTTTCGGCCTCAGCCACAGTGATGTCATATTCGGTGTACCCGGCTGCCCTGGGATGGCCGCCCCCTTTTCTTGAAGCTGCTACGCGGGCGACGTCGGCGTATTTCTTAGCTCTAAGGCTTACCTTTACGTCCTTTCCCTTCTGCCTCAAAAACGCCGCTATCTCTACCGTATCTATATCCCGAAGTTTTTCAACTATGCCTTCGGTATACGCCTCGGGGCCAAAGGGATCCATCTCACTTTCCGTAAGCATTGCTGTGGCTATGCGCCCTTCGGAATATAAATGCAGCCTCTCCAGCGCGTAAGCGTGCATCTTCACCTTGCCTGCCGGCTCGTTGTGATATACCAGCCTGTTTATGAGAGAATTATCAGCGCCTGACGCAATAAGCTCGCCGGCTATGGCCATAGTGTCCTTCGTTACGTTGGAATAGGCAAAGGAGCCGGTATCCGTCACGAGGGCGGCAAAGAGGCAATTAGCCGTCTCCGCGTCTATCTCCGCCCCCAGCGCCCTGCCAAGCCTGTATATAAGCTCTGCGCAGGCGGCAGTCTCCTCAATCATATTATTATCGGCATACGTGGCGTTGGTGCCGTGATGGTCTATATTAGCCGTCACGCCCGCCCTGTCGAATATACCATCGGCACTGCCCAGCCTGCCCTTATCTGCGCAGTCTACCGCTATTACCGCATCGAAGCCCCGGGCATCCTCCGGCAGCAGCATCTCTTCAGCACCCGGTATGAACTTATACGCGTCGGGTACTTGGTCGCAGCATACGTTTTCCGTACGCTTGCCCAGCCTGCGCAGTATCCTTGACAGTGCCGTTCCCGAACCGATGGTATCCCCATCCGGCGCTACGTGGGATATTATGCTGAAAGCGTCGTTTTGTTCTACAAAGCGGAGTATCTCCTCCATGCTGCCCTTCATAAGCCTTCCCTCCTAAAAAATCGGGCGATGACGCTTCACATCACCGCCCAGAGCAAGCTACTTTTCGTTTTTGTGCAGGCTGTCGATAATCTCTGAAATATGCACGCTGTACTCAATGGAGTTGTCCAGCTTGAAGTTCAGCTTTGGCAGGGCGCGCAGCTGCATCCGCTTGCCCAGTTCACGGGTTATAAAGCCGCTGCCGTGGTTGAGCGCCTCCACCGTGCCCCTGCGTACCTCGTCGTCCTTGTCGTAAACGCTTACCAGCACCTTGGCCTGCTTCAGGTCGTTGGTCACGTCCACTGACATTATGGTGGTCATATCGGAGACTCGAGGATCCTTCATGTCCTTTATGATCTCGCTGATGGTCTTCTTTATCTCCTCATTCATTCTTTCATAACGAATGGACATCTTTTCTGCCTCTCCTGATTATCTTTCTATCTGCTCCATGGTGTAGGCCTCTATCATGTCGCCCTCGCGGATATCGTTGAAGTTTTCTATTCCGATACCGCATTCATAGCCCGACGCCACTTCCTTGACGTCGTCCTTGAACCGCTTGAGGGAGGCTATCTTGCCGTCGTGGAGCACTATGCCGCCGCGGACCACGCGCACCTGAGCGGAGCGGGTGATCTTGCCATCCTTGACGTATGCGCCCGCAATAGTGCCGACGCCTGACACCTTGAAGGTATTTCGTACCTCCGCAGTACCCAGAGCGACCTCCTTGTATACGGGTGCAAACAGGCCCTTCATGGCGTTCTCGACATCCTCGATCACGTTGTAGATGACGCTGTATGTACGCACATCCACCTTTTCGCGTTCTGCGGCCTCGCGAGCCGTGGCGTCCGGGCGCACGTTGAAGCCTATTACCAGCGCGTTGGAGGCGGAGGCGAACACTATATCTGAACCGGTTATGGCGCCTACGCCGCCGTGTATGCAGCGCACCCTCACCTCGTCGTTGGAGAGCTTCTCCAATGCCTGCTTTATGGCCTCTACCGTGCCCTGCACGTCTGCCTTTACTATGATGTTCAGATCCTTGACGTTGCCCGCCTCTATCTGGCTGAACAGATCGTCCAGGGATACCTTGGACATATTGCGTATCTGCTCCGCCTTGAGCTTGTCGCGGCGCTCCTCCGCCACCTGCCGGGACAGCTTATCTACTTCCGCAACGTTCATTACATCGCCTGCGGAAGGCACCTCGCCAAAGCCCAATACCTCTACCGGCTGGCTTGGCCCGGCTGAAGTCACCCTGCGGCCCTTGTCGTCCATCATTGCGCGTACGCGGCCGAAGGCTGTGCCCGCGACTATGGGATCGCCTATCTTGAGGGTACCGTTCTGTACCAGTACGGTAGCCACAGGGCCGCGGCCCTTGTCCAATTCTGCCTCTATTATGGTGCCACGGGCCGCCCTGTCGGGATTTGCCTTAAGCTCCAGAACGTCCGCCTGAAGCAGTACCATTTCAAGCAGCGTATCCAAATTGATGCGCTTCTTCGCGGAAACGGGCACGCATATGGTATCGCCGCCCCATTCTTCGGCTACCAGACCGTACTCGGTGAGCTGCTGTATTACCCGATCCGGGTTGGCGGTGTCCTTATCTATCTTGTTGATAGCGACGATTATAGGAACGTTCGCCGCCTTGGCGTGGTTTATGGCCTCGATGGTCTGCGGCATGATGCCGTCGTCCGCCGCCACAACCAGTATTACTATATCCGTAACCTGGGCTCCGCGGGCGCGCATGGAGGTGAACGCCTCATGGCCCGGGGTATCTATGAAGGTTATGGTGCGTCCCTTGCAGGATACGGTATACGCGCCTATATGCTGCGTTATGCCGCCTGCCTCGCCCGCGGTTATGCTGCTTTCACGGAAGGCGTCAAGCAGCGAGGTCTTGCCGTGGTCCACGTGGCCCATTATGGTAACTACCGGCGGGCGTGGTACGAGGTTCTCCTCGGAATCCGCCTCTTCAACGCTCTCGTTGAGCACGTCCTCGGCGGTCTTGGCTATGTTGAGCTCCAGCTCTATGCCGTAATCGGCGGCGATGAGCGAGCAGGTGTCGTAGTCTATCTCCTGATTGATGGTAGCCATTATGCCGAGTATAAACAGCTTTTTGATGATCTCGGCCACAGGCTTGCCTATTTTTTCGGAAAGATCCTTTACGGTTATGGTCTCGGTAGTCAGCACGGCCTTGTCGATCTTTACCGGCTCCGGCTTATGTAACGCCTGCTGCTTGCGCTTCTGCTTGCGGCTCATTGGGGCGTCGTCGTCCCAGCTGCCTGCTGCTCTGGTGTTTTCCTTCATAATGGTTTTCTTATTCTTTGGCGCCTTGCGCTCCTCATCTCTGGTCTGGGGTTTCTGGCTTCGGTTCTTGCCCTGATCCCTTACGGAAGGCGCAGCGGATTCCATGGTGCGGGCCGCCGGCTTAGGCTGGTAACCTCCCTGTACGGGGCGCTGCTGAGGTCTGTCTGTGCGCTCCGGGCGGTCTGCGAGCCGCTGCGGCCTGTCAGTGCGTGGCTTCTGCTGCCTGCCGTCCTCTCTGCGCTGAGGTTCCCTGCGCTCATAGGCCGGGCGCTGCTGCTGTACAGGCTTATTTGCCGGTGCGGGTTTCGCCTTTGTCTCGGGCTTTTCTTCAGGCTTCCTATCCGCCATTGCAGGTTCCTCCGCCTTTGCCTGTACGCTTTCCTCCGCCTTCTGCTCCTTCATCGGCTCCGGCTTCGGCTTCTCATTTACTTCGCTCTTGCTCTCTGCCGGGGCTGGCTGCTCCTCCGCCCTGTCGTCGCCTACGTGGAAGGCAAGGTCGCCCTCGCTGGTGAGGACCTCTCGGAGTCTCTCTGCCCTTTCTTTTTCCATGCGTTCCTTTTCGGCGCGCTTTTCTTTATCTATAAGCTCGCTTTCCGCCCGCTTTACGGACTGAAGGGCCGCTCCCAGATCGTTCTGCATTCGCTTTACTCGCTCCAGAAGCTCCTTTGCCTGGGTTTCAAATTCCCGTGCGGAATCCATTGTCTTGTTTGCCATAGATATTACCCCCCGGTATGTTACTTTTGCTGTGAAGTCTTATACGTCTCTTCTATCATACGGGCAAAGCCCGCCTCTGTCACCGCGGCTATCATGCGGTTATCCTTTCCTATCGCCCTGCCAAGGTCTTCGAGATACACGCAGGGTATGCCGGCTCTTTGGCACATTCCCTCGTAGCGCTCCCGCGTTGCGGCGGACACGCCGCTGTCAAGGGCTATTATGAGGGCTTTTTTGTCCTTCACGGCCCTTTCCGCGCCAAAGTCGCCTGATATGCACTTCCCGGCCTTGGCCGCAAAGCCCAGAGCTGTACGCAGACGGTCATTCTGCATCGCCGGTTATCTCCGAAGCGAGCCTTGAAAAAACCTCGTCCTCTATTCCGTGCTCCAGAGCCCTTTCCAGCGCTTTTATTTTGCGGGCCCTGTTCAGGCACTCCGCGTTGGCGCATATGTACGCTCCGCGGCCGGAGACCTTGCCGGTGCGGTCCACGCTTATTTCGCCCTCGGGAGAGCGAACTATGCGCAGCAGCTCCTTCTTTGGCTTCATCTCGCGGCAGCCCACGCACATTCTCATAGGCACCTTCTTAGCAGGCATTGCTGATCCTCCAAAACTATTCCTCGAAGCCGCCGTCCGCCTCGCTGTCGGCGTCGGCTATATCCATGTCCTCCTCGGCCTGGCTCTGGCTCTTTATGTCTATCTTCCAGCCTGTGAGCTTGGCGGCAAGGCGGACGTTCTGGCCTTCCTTGCCGATAGCAAGGGAAAGCTGATTGTCTGGCACTATCACCTTCGCGGCCTTTTCCGCCTCGTTGATGTATACCATCATAACACGGGCAGGACTAAGGGACTTGGCAATATATACTGCCGGATCGGGATCCCACTCTATTATATCTATCTTTTCGTTATGCAGCTCGTTTACTATGCGCTCTACCCTTATGCCCTTCTGGCCCACGCAGGCGCCCACGGCGTCCACCTGAGGGTCGGAGGAATAAACGGCCACCTTGGTGCGGAAGCCCGCCTCCCGCGCTATGGACTTTATCTGGACTATGCCGGTCTGTATCTCGGGAACCTCCAGCTCGAAAAGCCTCTTAACAAGGCCGGGGTGGGTACGGGAAACTATTACCTGCGGGCCCTTGTTGGTCTTGCGCACCTCAAGGACGTAAACCTTCAGCCTGTCGCTGGTGTTATAATTCTCCCCCGCTATGGTCTCGGAGGCGGCAAGGAAGCCGTCGGTCTTGCCCAGCTCTACATAGATGCCGTTCTTCTCTACCCGCTGAACTATGGCGGTAAGCACCTCGTTTTCCTTCTCTACGAATTCATCGAATATGACGCCGCGCTCGGCCTCGCGAATACGCTGAACCACCACCTGCTTGGCGGTCTGGGCCGCTATGCGGCCAAACTTGCGGGGGTCTACCTCCTCCTCCAGAACGTCGCCCACTTCATAGAGGGAATTGATCTTCTTCGCCTCGGCAAGAGATATCTCCGCATAGGGGTTTTCCACCGTTTCGGTGACGGTCTTGGAGGCGAATATCTGCACCTCTCCCGTATCCCGGTCCACTGTGGCGCGGACGTTTCCCACTGCGCCGTAGTTGCGCTTGTATGCCGCTATCAATGCGGATTCAAATGCGTCTATCAGTATATCCTTGCTTATCCCGCGCTCTTTCTCTATGGCGTTCAGTGCCTCTATGAATTCGGCGTTCATTGTCAATTCTCCTCTTCTGTCTCTATATTTTCAAAATCTGCTTCTAATTCGTCAAGGTCCTTTTCCAGAGCCTTGAAGTCTATATAGGGCTGCACCTTTGAAGCGTCCTTTTTCTGGAAGGTCATCTCCTCGCCCTTTACGCTTATGGTGAAGGAATCGGGCGTATATGACAAAAGCTCGCCCGTATACTCCTTTTTGCCCTTGAGCGGGGCGTAGAGCTTTACCGTAATGGGGCTGCCGAGGCTGCGCTGATAGTCCCTATCCTTTTTGAGCGGCCTGTCGATGCCTATTGAGGACACACTGAGGTAGTATGCCTGCTCTATTGGGTCTGCTTCGTCCAATATGGGGTCTACGGCCCGGCTCACCGCCTCGCAGTCATCTATGGTGGCGCTTCTTCCGTCCTGATGCTCTATGTACAGGGTGAGCACCCAATTACCCTGCTCCTTCTGAAACTCTACCTCATCCAGCTCGTAGCCCATGCCTGTAACTACCGGCCGGAGAAGAGCTTCCACTGTTTGGGTGGTTTTCATTATATTCCTCCGCTATTCAAAACAAAAGAGCAGGACGCGCCCACTCTTACTTGAAAACTAAAATACAGCAAACTTGCCATATACCAACAGCAAAATTGTACCATATGCGGCACTATAATGCAAGCATATTATTTCGCATCAAAGCGCCGTACATACCGGCTTCTTTAAAACAGGCAGAGCTGATCCGTCTCGGGCAGCCCGTTCAGGCAGCCGGCTTCCGCAAGCGCCTTTATCACTGCGGAGTTGGCGCCGGTGCGGGCCTGAAAATTTTCTATGGAGGTATACTCGCCGCCCTTTGCGCCTTCGGCTATGCCTATGGCGGCGTTGGCTCCCACGCCCGCCACCGATGAGAAGGGCGGCCGTATCTTGCCGTCTTCTATTATGAACTGGCTGGCCTTGGATTTATACAGGTCCACAGGCAGCAGCTCTATGCCGCGCTTGTTCATTTCAAAGACCACCTCCAGTATTGTCAGCAGGTCTTCTTCCTTTTTATCCGCATCGTTGCCCTTTTTCTTTATGGCGTTTATGTTGGCAAGCACCTTCTGGGCGCCGCCCTCCGCCTGGGCTATGTCAAAGGCGTCCGCTCGGACGGTATAGTAAACGGAATAGAAGGCGAGGGGCATATGCACCTTGTAGTAGGCCACTCGGAAGGCCATCATGACGTAGGCCGCTGCGTGGGCGCGGGGGAACATGTACTTTATCTTTTTGCAGGAGTCTATAAACCACTGAGGCGTATCTATGGAGCGCATATGCTCCTCCATCTCAGGGGTAAGGCCTCTGCCCTTGCGGACGCTCTCCATAGTCTTAAAGGACATGGATGGGTCGCCGCCTCTGAGTATAAGGTAGTTCATTATATCGTCTCGGGTGCATATTACCTGCGACAGTGTCGCGGTGCCGCTCAATACCAGCTCCTGAGCGTTGCCCAGCCATACGTCGGTACCGTGGGAAAGTCCGGAGATCCTGAGCAATTCTTCCATTGTAGTCGGGCGTGTGTCCTTGAGCATCTGCCGCACGAAGGTGGTGCCGAACTCGGGTATTGCTATGCTGCCCACGTCGCAGTCCAGCTCGTCCAGCGTAACGCCCAGAGGCTCGCTGGTGCGGAATATCTTCATGGTTTCAGAGTCGTCAAGGGGTATTGTCTGGGGATCCAAGCCGGTAATATCCTTCAGCATTCTAAGCACCGTCGGATCATCGTGGCCCAGTATATCCAGCTTTACCAGCCTGTCGTCCATGGCGTGAAAGTCGAAGTGGGTGGTTATGGTATCGCCCTCGCTGCGGTCCGCCGGGTACTGCACCGGGGTGAACTCCATTATATCGTTTTCCTTTGGCACTATGACTATGCCGCCGGGATGCTGGCCGGTAGTCTTCTTAACTCCTGTGCAGCCCTGCACCATGCGGTCCATCTCGTCCTTTCCGGCGTTTATGCCGTTTGCCTCACAGTAGGAGCGGACGTAGCCGTAGGCTATCTTGTCCTTTACGCCGGATATGGTGCCGGCCCGGAAGGCGTGGCCCTCCCCGAACATCACCTCAACGTACTTATGCGCTACAGGCTGATAATCCCCTGAGAAGTTAAGGTCTATATCCGGGGTCTTGTCGCCCTTGAAGCCCAGAAACACCTCGAAGGGTATCTCGTAGCCGAGCTTTTTGTATTTTGCGCCGCAGACGGGGCAGTCCTTATCCGGCATGTCCACGCCGCAGGCATACTTGGTACGGTCTATGTCGAAGTCGCTGTGCCGGCAGTTGGGGCAGACATAGTGGGGCTGCAATGCGTTTACCTCGGTTATGCCCGCCATGTTAGCCACGAAGGAAGAGCCTACTGAGCCTCGGGAACCGACGAGATACCCGTCGCTGTTTGACTTGTGTACAAGGCGCTGTGCCATAAGGTACAGCGAGGAATAGCCGTTGCCTATGATGGAATTCAGTTCCTTATCAAGGCGCTTCTGCACCACCTCCGGCAATTCGTCCCCGTATATCTCGTGAGCCTTCTTCAGCGCCATATTCCTCAGCTCGTCGTTTGCGCCTGGGAACGTGGGGGCATAGGTGCCCTTTTCTGACAGGAACGCCTTCATTCTCTCGCAGCTGTCGGCTATCATGTTGGGGTTGGTTATTACTACCTCCCTCGCCTTTTCCTCGCCCAGATAGGAGAATTCCTCCAGCATCTCATCCGTGGTCTTGAAGTATAGGGGGGCCTGCTGCTCCGCATCGTCAAAGCCTCTGGCGTGCATTATTATGCTGCGGAAAAGCGCGTCGTCCGGCTCCAGGAAGTGTACGTCCCCCGTGGCCACCACAGGCTTGCCCATCTTGTCGCCCAGGGCTACTATCCTGCGGTTGAGGTCGCGCAGCCCTTCCTCCGTGTCCACTGTGCCGTTTCGCATAAGGAAGGCGTTGTTGCCTATGGGCTGTATCTCGAGATAGTCGTACATGTCCGCTATGGACATGAGCTTTTCCTCGCTCTCCCCCCTGAGCACCGCCCGGAACAGCTCTCCTGCCTCGCAGGCGGAGCCTACTATAAGGCCCTCGCGGTGCATATTGAGAAGGCTTCTGGGTATCTGCGGTACCTTGCGCAGGTGCTCGAGGTGAGCATATGACACGAGGCGGTAAAGGTTCATAAGGCCCTCGTGGTTCCTGGCCATTATGATTATATGGTAGGTGAGCCTGCGGCCCTTTCCCTTTTCCTTGGGAACCGCGTCTATGAGCGGCAGCTTTTCTATGTCCTTTGCGGTCATCTCGGACAGTACGGCGTTCATTATCTTTGCCGCAGTCCTCGCCCTTTCCATAGCTCTGCCGCCGCAATGCTCCACGCCCAGCGCCTCCGCCGCAGTCCTCATATCCGTCTGCTTGCTTTCCCTGTGCAGGTAATGAAACAGCATGGAGGTGCTTACGCAGTGTGCGTCCAGCTCCATATCAAAGCGCAGGCCGTGCTGCCTGAGGTTGTTCAGCTCCAGCGGGTCGTGTATCACCTTCACTCCATCGCCTATAAAGTCATACAGCTGCTTCAGCCCGTCCTTCAGGCTCACGCCGCCGTTTATCATTTCGCGTGTAAGCCCTGTCTCCTCGGCCATGGCATCGGTCAGCGCCGCGCCGCTGTTGACTATTATGGATAAGCCTTCCTTTTCGCCGCTCTCGTCAAAGCGCAACGCGGCTATCTCGAATACGTCGTCCTCCTTTACGCCGGGATATGCTACCACGCCTATCGCCACGTATTGCTCCGGCCGCTTTATAAGCTCGCTGTCGGGCATGAGGTATCCCTCGACGCCCAGCAGTATTTTTATGTCCTTGCCGTCCTTTTTCAGCTTGTCTGCCTGTGCCACCGCATCCGGGAAGGCGTGTACCACGCCGTGATCCGTTATTGCTATTGCCTTATGGCCCCAGCGGGCTGCGGTCTTTATGGCTTCCTTAACGTCTGTCAGGCCGTCCATGCTGGACATCTTGGTATGAAGATGCAGCTCTACGCGCTTCTCCTCGGACTTGTCCGTGCGCACCGCTCTTGGCTCCCAGCCCACGTCCCGCGTGAATACGCACATTCGCCTGAGCCACTGATCCATCATATACTTTCCGGCGACGATAAGTATATCCTTCTTTTTCTGTATGCCGGCTATGGTATCGACGATGCCATTCTCGCCCTCCTCGAGAAACATCTTGCAGGGAATCGTGTTTGTATGGTCGCTTATGGCAAATGTCAGTATAGTCCTGCCGTTTTTCTGCTTTGTAGTCTCCAGGGTTAGTATCTCGCCCTTTATTGTGACGTAGCACATAGTCTCGTCCACGTCGCGCTGCTGGATTATGGCGGTCTTTTTTATGGGCTTGCCATATATCGCATCCGCCCTGTCGGAGAGTGCCTTTTTCTTGGCCTCCGCAGCCTTTTTAGGCTGCCAGGAGGGCCGTTCCTCTTCCTTGGGCAGCGTCAGCTCCATGGTATCGTCCGCTGTAAGCTCTATGTCAGTCTCTATGCCGTACCGATCGAGGTAATATGATTTTACCGTTTCCCTATGCCTCGGATCCGAGACCAGCTCGAACACCTGCCTGGGTATCTTTACCTTGAGCGTTCCGCTCTCATAATCCCAGACGGAGCTGTGTATCGCGGGGCGGCATACCGGAAGTATGTCGCACCATGTCTTTTTGAGTATGTTCAGCGTATCCTGGTCGCGGCCGGACAGCAGCGCCGAAAGCCCGCCGCACCTGATTATTACCTTTGTGCGGCAGCCCGGCATGAGGGCGCAAAGCTCCCTCTCAAGACAGGCTATGTTTTCGGCGCTGGTTATATGGCCGCACCGCACGGTAACGGTCAGCAGATTTTCACGCTTGTTCAGTCCGGCATCTGTTATCTCGCCGTCTCCAAGGCCGTATTTTTCAAATATAGTCAAAAGCTTCTGTTCCATAGTCTATTCCATCATGGCCTTCGCCTCGGTTATGAGTTCGTCTACAGCGGCCTCCAGAGGAACTGTCCTAAAGAGCTTGCCGCCCTTGAACAGGGCGCAGCCGCCCTTGCCGAAGGCCACGCCTATATCGGCTTCAGCCGCTTCGCCGGGGCCGTTTACAATACAGCCCATCACGGCTACTTTAAGGTACTTTCCCTTGGGTATCAGGCTGGAAAGCTCATTCTCCACCCTGTTGGCGGCGCTGAGAAGATCGGTGCAGGTTCTGCCGCAGGTTGGGCAACTCACTATTTCCACTCCTTCTTTTCTGAGGCCCATGGCCTTCAGTATCTCCTTCGCTGCGTAAACCTCCTGTACAGGGTCGCCTGTCATGGATACGCGCATGGTATCCCCTATGCCGTCCACAAGAAGGGCGCCCATGGCGGCCGCAGCCTTTACAAGGGCCATTTCACCGCCGCCAGCTTCCGTAACACCTATATGCAGGGGGTAATCGCACTCCCTGCTCATAAGCCTGTAAGCCTCAATTGTATTCGGCACGTTGGAGGATTTAATAGATATGACCATGTCATAATAGCTCTGTTTTTCCAGCATGCGGACGTGCTTCAGCGCGCTCTCAACCAGCGCTTCCGGCTTTGGGCCTCCGTACTTTCGGAGAAGCTCCTTTTCCGCAGAGCCGCCGTTTACCCCTATGCGCATGGGAACATGATGAGCCTTGGCGCAATCCACCAGCCTTTTTACGTTTTCCTCTCCGCCTATGTTGCCGGGATTGAAGCGCAGCTTGTCCACGCCGTTTTCCATGGCGGCTATGGCGAGCCTCCAATCAAAATGTATATCCGCGACGAGTGGTATGTGTATCCTGCTCTTTATCTCGGGTATTGCCTTTGCACATGTCTCATTGTACACGGAAGAGCGGACTATCTCGCAGCCCGCCTCCTCAAGGGCCAATATCTGATCGGCGGTGGCTATCGCGTCCGCCGTGTCGGTATTGGTCATAGACTGTATGGTGACGGGGGCGCCGCCTCCTATCTGCACCGCCCCTGCCATAACTTTTCTTGTTTTTTTCATTCTTCCCCCACAAATCGGTCTGCCGCTATGCGGCTAAAACAGCTTTCTTACGTCCATTACCGTAAGCAGTATCATAAGGCTGAAGAGCAGCACCAGCCCCGCCATATGTATCATTCCCTCCTTCTCGGGAGGTATGGGCTTGCCGCGAACCGCCTCTATGACCATGAACAAAAACCTTCCCCCGTCCAGCGCCGGAATGGGCAGTATGTTCATTATGCCAAGGTTGATGCTGATAAGCACTCCGAGACGCAGCACCACCTCAAAGCCGGCCCTCACCGCCTGACCTATTATGCTTATGGTGCCTACCGGTCCAGCTACATCGTCCGAGGTTACGCTTCCCGTAAACAGGCCGCCCAGCACCTTGAACATCTCTTTTACAATATAGCAGGTGTAACGTACCGAATTTGTCGCAGCCTCAAGCAGGCCGTAGCGCAGCCTTTCGGGGGAGATGTATATGCCCAGCCTGTTGCTGCCGCTTTCGGGGTCGTATATGTCGCGGGCGGTGAGTGTCACGTCGCTGCCGCCGCGCCTTACCGTTACCTCTATGCCGGCGTGATCCGCCTGCCTTATGTAATCCGTGCATTCCGCATAGTAGGTTATGCTCTTGCCGTCTATGGCGGTTATTATGTCGCCCTCCTGTATGCCCGCGGCCTCCGCCGGGGTGTTCTCCCCGGTAAAGCCGGTTATCTTTGGCATATACTCGCCGTAGGTCATAAGTATGATCACGGCCAGCACCACTGCCAGAAGTATATTCATAAATGGGCCGGCCAGCACCACTATCATGCGCTTCCATACCGGCTGCGCATTGAAGCACTCGGGATCGGATACACCTTCATCCTCACCGTGGAAGGCACATAGGCCGCCTATGGGCAGCGCCCGGATCGCGAAGCGGGTACCGTTTTTCTCCTTGCTGCACACCACAGGGCCCATTCCTATGGCGAACTCGTCTATTCTGAAGCCAAGCTTTTTGCCCGCGTAAAAATGCCCAAGTTCGTGTACGAATACCAGCACCGTAAGCACCAGCAGCGCGCCAACAATTGACAACAGCGTCATTTATGCGTTTCCTTTCTCAAATGCAAGCCTTCTCGCCTGCCTGTCTGTTTTTATTATGTCCTCAAGGGAGAGTATATTCCCCCTGACCGCCCTGCTCATGGCGTATCCGACCACGTCGGCTATCTCGTCAAAGCGTATCTTGCCCCGTATGAACATATCCACCGCCGCCTCGTTTGCGCCGTTATAAACTATGGGCAGCGCCCCACCCTCGCGCAGCGCCTCATACGCCATGGGTATCGCCGGAAATTTATCGGTATCAGGCGCATAAAAGCTTATTTTGCCCATGTCCTCAAGGCGAAGCCTTCCAAACTCGCCGGGAGTCCTCTCCGGGTATGTCAGCGCATATTGTATTGCAAGCCGCATATCGGGCCTGGATAATTGTGCCATATTGCATCCGTCCGTGTATTCCACCATGGAATGCACTATGGACTCCGGGTGTACCAATACGCTTATCCTTTCCCCGGGTATGCCGAAAAGATAGCTCGCCTCCATTATCTCGAGGCCCTTGTTGAAAAAGGAGGCGGAGTCTATAGTGATCTTTCTGCCCATTTTCCAGGTTGGGTGATGCCCTGCCTGCTCCGGCGTGACGGTTTTGAGCTGTTCCTTTGTATATTCCCTGAAGGGACCGCCGGAGGCCGTAAGTATGAGCCTTTGTATCTCGCCGTGGTTTCCCGCCGCCATGCACTGGAATATGGCGCTCTGTTCGCTGTCCACCGGTATTATGGCACCGCCCTTTTTCAGCGCGGCATTTACCAGGTCGTGAGCACAGACGATGCTTTCTTTGTTTGCAAGGGCAACGGTTTTGCCCGCTTCCAGCGCTGCAAGCAGCGGCTTCATTCCTGAAAAGCCGCTTATGCCGTTTACTATTATGTCGGCGCCCTCATAGGCCGCCGCTTCCAGCACCGCCTGTTCACCGCCGGCTATTTTTGCCTTTATTCCGCTTTGCCTGAGCTTATCCGCCGCAGCCTCGTCCGCCATGGCAATATAATCCGGGCGGAATTCCTCCGCCGCTTTAAACATGGCGTCTGCATCTCTGCCCGCGCAAAGCACGGCCGCCCGGAATTTATCCGGATTAGCCCTGATAACGTCAAGGGTCTGCCTGCCTATGGAGCCTGTGCAGCCCAAAACAGCTATATTCTTCATTATCTATTGCATTCCTTTAGACCAGCATGCTGAGCCATACGTAACACAGCACCACCGGTGCGCACATGAGCACGCTGTCCAGTCTGTCTATCACCCCGCCGTGGCCTGGGAATATATTGCCGTAATCCTTTGCGCCGGCCCAGCGCTTTATGACAGACGCAAACAGGTCGCCTATCTGCCCTACTCCTCCGCAGATAATACCTACCAGCAGCATGGGAAGTATGGGCAGATGCAGCCCCCATATGAATTGCAGCAGGAAGCATACAAAGCCGCCCAGCAGCCCTCCAAGAAAGCTTCCGTAGCTTCCCTCAACCGTCTTATGAGGGCTTATCTCGGGGCACAGCTTTCGTTTGCCCATGGAGGAGCCTATGTAATAGGCCAGCATATCGCCCATGAGCGGGCATATGAATACCAGCAGCAGGCCCACGTTTTTCGGTGAGGTGAGCCCGTCGGCGGGCATTATCAGCGCCAGCATCCCAAACAGCGACATGGGGTATATGAGCATGAACGCGGAGTATATGCTCTCCTCCGTGGTGCGCAGCTTATTGAATACCCTCTCCGCCGCGATGAGCATCAGGCACAGCGCCCCGAGGAGCATTATGGCGGTAGCGGCGCTCATCCTCGCCGCCAGGGCCGCCGGAAATGAGGCTACGGGGAAGCACAGCGCCGCAAAGATGTATGCGGGCGCCGCGAATATATTCTTTTCCGTCTTTTTATAGATCATGTTGGACATCTCATATACCGCTATCACCGCCGCCACGGTAAATACCACGGTGCGGAACACGCTGCCGAGGGCTACTATGCCCACGAAGAGCAACCCCAGCAGCACGCCTACTATTACTCTGGTTTTCCTGCCGCTATCCATTACGCCGCTTCTCCTTTTTTATGATTTATTCTGTCACCGCGCCGAACCTTCTGGTGCGCCGCTGGTATTCCCTTATGCAGTCCGCGTATTTTTCGTCCGTAAGCTCGGGAAATGTCACGTCCGTGAACACCAGCTCAGCGTATGCCGCCTGAAGCAGCATGAAGTTGGATAACCGCTGCTCTCCCGCCGTACGGATTATCAGGTCAAGATCCGGCAGCCCTGCGGTATACAGGGCGTTCATAAGATCAGCTTCGTCTACGGGCTTTCCGCGCTCAATAAGGGTATTGCAGGCGCGTACCACCTCTGCCCTGCTGCCGTAGTTCAATGCAATATTGAGCTTCAGGCCGGTATTGTTTCTGGTTTTGTACATGGCCTCGTCCGTCTCCTGGCCCATTTTTTCCGGAAATGCGGACATGTCGCCCATTATGCGTATGCAGACGTTGTTTTTATCCAGGTCGTCCAGTTCGCTTATAAAGTATTCCAGAAAAAGATCGAACAGCGCCCCTATCTCTTCCTTGGGCCGCTTCCAGTTTTCGGTGGAAAAGGCGTACAGCGACAGCACCTCAATACCTATATCCGATGAAAAACGTATAAGCCCCCGCAGCCGTTCCATTCCTGCCCGGTGGCCAAGCTTTCTCGGCAGGCCCCGCCGCGTGGCGTAACGGCCGTTGCCGTCCATTATTATGCCTATATGCCGTGGCAGTTCCGGCGCCAAGCCTACGCTTTGAGGCTGTATCTTTGCCATTGTGTAAAAATATCCTCCGATACAAAAGGGGATGCGGAACTAACCGCTATCCCCCATATTCGCAGTCTGTTTTGAACAGGGCCCATATGAGCTCAACCGCATTGCCATCAGTACGCTGCCTTATCACCCGTTTTTCGTTGCCGTTAAGTCCCTTGCGGCTCCGGGTCTCCACGCACCTCACACTGTACCCTTCGGCTTCCAGTAGCTCTTTCGCCCTTCCAAGCTCGTATCCAAGTACGGATATCAAACCGTCATTATCTCCTTTTCCTTATCAGCAATGACCTTGTCAATGTTCTTTATGAACTCATCGGTAGCCTTCTGGGCCTGCTCTTCCTGGCGCTTCTGGTCGTCCTCAGTTATATCGCCGTCCTTCTTGGCCTTCTTAATGGTATCGATGGCGTCGCGGCGGATAGAACGTATAGCTACCTTAGACTCCTCGCCCTTCTTGCGCACCAGCTTTACAAGCTCCTTTCGGCGCTCCTCGGTGAGCTCGGGGAATACGAGACGTATGAGGCGGCCGTCGTTGCTGGGGTTAATGCCCAGGTCGGACTTCTGTATAGCCTTCTCTATTTCCTTTATCATAGTGGCGTCATAGGGGGAGATGACCAGCAGCCTCGCCTCGGGGGAGGATATATTGCCCAGCTGGTTTATCGGCACCTGAGAGCCGTAATAGTCAACCATTATGCGGTCAAGGGCCTGGGGGTTCGCACGCCCGGCCTTGAGGGTTCCGAGGTCACGCTCCAAAGCGGCTACGGTTTTGGTCATTTTTTCTTTTGCGGTTGCGACAGCGTCCATATTTGAACCTCCTGAAAGTTTATCTTATAAAAAGCTCAGCTATATTTTACAGGAAATGCCTGTTTCGCACAATCCCCAATTAGAGATTGTTCACAGTATCGCCCGCTTTATACCTTACTTCACGTTGTCTATCAGCGTACCTATGCTCTCGCCCCGAACGGCTTTTACCACGTTGTCCGGGTCCGCCATGGCGAAGGCAAGTATAGGTATGTTCTGCTCCTTGCAGAGGGTTATGGCAGTAAGGTCTGTAGCCTTTAGTTCACGTTCGATGACCTCGTCGTAGGTGAGGTGCGAATACCTTACGGCGTTCGGGTTCTTTTTGGGGTCGTCAGAATAGATTGCGTCCACGTTCTTTGCAAGGAGCATTGCGTCCGCGCCTATCTCGGCGGCCTTGAGGGCAGCTGCGGTATCGGTAGAGAAGAAGGGCAGACCGCTGCCGCCTGCAAATATGACTACCTTACCTGCATCAAGGGCGGCATGTGCAGCCCGGGAGGAATAGCTATCCGCTATTCTTGGCATATCTATTGAGGACATCACCACGGCAGGGATCCCCAGCTTCAACAGGCAGTCCTGAACGGCAAGAGAGTTTATGACAGTCGCCAGCATACCCATCTGATCCGCCCTGTTGCGGTCCATATCGCCGGAGCTGCGGCCACGCCATATATTGCCGCCGCCTATGGTTATACCTATCTCTGCTCCAAGCTCGTGAAGCCGCGCCACCTGTCTCGCTATAGCCTCCGCCTTGTCAAAATCCACAGCCTGTGCGCCTCCCATGGCCTCGCCGGAGAGCTTCAGTGATATCCTCTTGTATTTCAGCATTTTTCTGCTCCTTAAAACTATTATTACGGTCTGGACCGATTTTCACCAGATACATTATATAACAAAAAAGGAACACCGGAAAGGGTGTTCCTTTTAAAAGCAGGTTTTACTTCTTCATCTGGCCCATAACTTCCTCAGCGAAGTTATCCTGGCGCTTCTGGAGACCTTCGCCCATCTCAAAGCGGACGAACGCTACCAGCTCCACATCGCCGTGCTCCTTGAGCATCTGCTCAATGCTCTGATCGGGATTCTTTACGAAGGGCTGCTCAAGTAGGCAAACCTCCTTGTAGTACTTGGCGATACGGCCTTCCACCATCTTCTCGATGATGTTTGCGGGCTTGGGCTTGGGGTCGTTCAGAGCCTGGGCGCGCAGTATCTCGCGCTCCTTGTCCAGGTCGGCAGGATCCACCTCGTCGCGATGGAGCACGCCGGGCTTCGCGGCGGCGATGTGCATCGCTACATCATGTACGGCGGGCCTGGCCTTCTCGGCATCCGCTGTCTTGGCGGCTACGATAACGCCGATCTTGCCGCCCAGATGGATATAGGTATCCACCAGCTGACCCTCCATGCGGGCAAAGCGGCGAATGGTTATCTTTTCGCCTATCTTGGCAACTGCGCGGTTGACCATCTCGGCAACGGTGCCGTCGCCGCAGTCCAGAGCCATCAGCTCGTCTACATCGGCGGGGTTCTTTTCAACTACCAGCTTGGCAACGCTGTTTACCAGAGCCTTGAAGTCGTCGGTCTTGGCGACGAAGTCGGTCTCGCAGTTGACCTCTACGATAGCGCCGACCTTGTGGTCATCGGTAACATAGCTGCTTACAATACCCTCGGCAGCTATACGGGCAGCCTTCTTTGCGGAAGCAGCAAGGCTCTTCTCGCGAAGATAATCCATTGCCTTGTCCATATCGCCTTCGCAGGCGGTGAGGGCCTTCTTGCAATCCATCATGCCGGCGCCGCTCATTTCGCGCAGAGCCATTACGTCTTTAGCGGTAAACATATATGCTTGACCTCCTGTTAAAAGTATCGTTTAAGATTAAAAATCGTCGCCAGCGGCCTCTTCTTCGGCTGCTGCGTCTATCATCTGCTCACCCTGACGGCCTTCCAGTACGGCGTCAGCCATCTTGGAGGCGATGAGTTTGACCGCGCGGATAGCGTCGTCGTTGCCGGGGATAGCGTAATCCACCTCGTCGGGGTCGCAGTTGGTATCAACGATAGCCACTACGGGGATACCCAGAGCGCGGGCTTCCATGACGGCGATGTGCTCCTTGCGCGGGTCAACTACGAACATGGCGCCGGGGAGCTTCTTCATATCCTTTATGCCTGAAAGGTTCTTTTCCAGCTTTTCCTGCTCGGCCTTGAGCTTGATGACTTCCTTCTTGGGGAGATACGCAAAGTCGCCGTCCGCTTCCATCTTCTCGATCTTGCGGAGCTTTGCTATACGGGTCTGGATAGTCTTGAAGTTGGTGAGCATGCCGCCCAGCCAGCGCTGGTTTACATAGAACATCTCGCAGCGCTTAGCTTCCTGCTCAATGGATTCCTGAGCCTGCTTCTTGGTTCCGACAAACAGAATGCTGTCGCCCGCCTCAGCAACGCTGCGGACGAAATTATAGGCTTCCTCAGCCTTCTTAACGGTCTTCTGAAGGTCGATGATGTAGATGCCGTTGCGCTCGGTGAAGATGTATTCCTTCATCTTGGGGTTCCAACGGCGGGTCTGATGACCAAAGTGTACGCCTGCTTCAAGAAGCTGTTTCATGGAA